>Ga0115848_100259_pt1 | contig 18637 bp, 17 predicted proteins | sample InSIn3gowninarea_FD_83862 | JGI IMG/M metagenome (GOLD analysis project Ga0115848, IMG submission 83862) | reverse complement strand
CTGTTAGCAGGAAGAGACCTGCACCAACAGAGGAGGGTGCAGAGCAAGAAGAACCACCCGCGCGCCGCGTCAAAGTAACACATACACCTGAAGTTGCCGAGTCCAAGAAGCGTCTATCTGCAATTATGGAGACCAGTTCGGACGCCGAAGAGGCTAACAATGACGAGGAGCAAGTCCAGGAGGAGCAAGTCCAGGAGCAGCAAGACGACCAGAACGAAACCACTACACCCGAGCCTGAACAGCAGGAGGAGCAAACTCAACCACTCCAGACTCCCAGCAGGTGGATGGCCTGGATTCCTACTCCTATTGCACGCATCTTCACTGCTGGTGGCACACCCGCAGCAGCACCTCGTACTGCACCAGTTCGCGTTCGAGGTAGCTGTCTCAGATGCTTGCTTTTCTGGTTCTTTGTGAGATCTTTTGCTGGCCATTGAAAGCTGTCTACCGATATTTCTTGCAGAGCACTCCTTCGCTTCCAAGCTCTTCGTCGCTCTTTCCAAGAGTTCTTCTTGTAGCTCCATTTGCTGTTCCTGCGACGCGATCTTGGCGCGTTGTGCGATCAAAAGATCGACTTTCTGATCGTCAGTCATGGTCATGATGAGGTCTGCTATTTTGGCGCGCGTGGCCTTCGAATTGAGAAGTTGACGGGAGTTGAAGTTACTAGCTTCGCGTTCGAAGGTGAAGATAGCAGGAACATGAGGAAATAGGTGGGGACGCGTAAAATAGTCATGGAGTTCTGTAGTTGATACAGTCTTGGTAGAGTCCTGCTCTACTTCTTTCTGTTCTTCGGCGATGGGGGTATATAAATCTTGCTTACTCTCTGTCGCGTCGGCTTTGGTGCTGCTGTTCGTGCGCGTTTTGCGCTTGGGAGGAACGTACTCCTTGAGAGGAGACGCGTCAGGCTCCTGGGAGGAGCGAAGGCGGCGGGAGGTTCGTGTGGCAGGTTTGGGGTCTTTTGCCTCTTTAGGCATGTTGGTGGTGGTTGCCTTTGATTCGTTTACGTTCTTTGATTACGGGTTTCTGGTTACGGAAAGTGCGATGATGTCGTTGTTGTTGATGAAGGAAGGAAGGAAGGACGGAGAGTTGAAACATGAAGTGATGATCAACAATCAGGGTCCAACCTAGTAAGGCTGACGCACGTGCGTCCTAACCCTAAAAAAAGGCACGACCTCATCTGCAAGCATTGGAATGTCATACAAACGTCACGCAAATGTATAGGTGTGAGGTATACTGCTAGACTGCCAGGCTGCTCTCTCTTCGCTAGCTACACTGGGTTCTTTAACGCTTTCCTCCCAGGATGACCCTAGAAGACACATCATAATGTGATAATCTATGGTTGTGAAGCATGCCACTAGGGTGTCAGGCTACTCTCTCTTCATTAGATGTGCTGAGTCTCTCAACGATGTCCCCGCAAAACGACCGAAGAAAGACTCACCAAACTGTGCTGATATATGGTTGTGAAGCATGCCACTAGGCTTCAGGAACTATTGTGAAAGGTAACTTCGGCGCACTTCTTCTGCGCTGCTTTCTAGGATGATACCTACAGTCTTGTAATGTATGCGTGGGAGGCATATCGCCAGCCTGTCACGCCACTATCCGTAGCAGCTATATGACAGGTCCTGGACACTGCCTCTCCAGGATGTCACAAAATGTCACAACAATATATAGCTGCGAAGCATACCACCAAGCTTTCAGACCAGTGCCTGTACTAGCTATGCTACACATCCTGGGCTCTGTCTCTTTTGAGAGAATACATAGAAGACTTACAATTCTTGTCAATGTATAGTTGTGAAGTATACCCCCGGGTATTTCAATCCACTGTCTAGTACTAGCTATACTAGTCTCTTTAGTACTAATTGCCTGAGATGAGCGCAAAAGGATTCACTGCGATTCCACTAATGTATAGTTGTGAAGCATGCTGTTCGGCTTTCAAGGCTACTATCTATACTACTTATATTATATTTCGTCAGCGCTGCCTCTCTAGGATCAGCCTCAAAGATTCAATTAAACTTGCTGATGTATATTTGTGAAGCATGTCACTAGGATTCTAAGGCTACTATCTATGCCGCTAAACTACACATCCTTAACAGGCCCTTCTACGATCAGCCTAGAACACTCACCAGAAACTCGCCAATGTATGTTTATGAAGTATGCCCTCGGGTTTCAGGGCTACACTTTATGCCGGTTACAGTACACTACCTCGGACCCTCCTCTCTAAGATTTTGCCGGGATACTTAACACATTCACACAAATGTAGAGCTGCGAGGCATGCTACAAGAATGCTAGATCACTAACCATACTACCCGTACCATACTGTCCCGGACACTTGCTCTCCAGGATTATACGCGGCGATTTGCTACAATCATACAAACATATAGCTATGAAGCATGCCACTAGGACTCAGGCTACCATCTGAACCCGCTGCGCGGAACCTTTCCGGGCACTTTGTTGTTAGGATCATCCCCGGATACATACAACATTCATGCACATGGAAGGGCGCGAAGCATACTGTCAAGTTCTCACATCACCTTTTTCACCAGCTCTACCACTCCCTCAAAAGCTCCTTCTCTCAGATCACCCTTAGATGCGTCCCTCGGTCACAAAAATATGAGGGTGTGAAGCATACTGTCACGATTGCAGGCTACCATCTATACTGCCTGTCTATACTCCTCTAGAAGCTCTCGGTCTGGGATCAATCCTTGATTTCTACGACGTTCATGCGAACTTGAGGGTGTGAGGCATATTGTCACGGTTTGGTGCCGCTATTCCTGCTGGTTATGCTGCACCTTCTCAAGAGCTTCACTCAAAGAATCAGGCGAAAATGTCGCTAAGATCTGCTACTTCAACAGGCTGCGTCGTGTGCCATCACGAATCTAAGGAATCACGGCCTTCTACGTTACTATCTATGCCTAGCAGAGCGGCCATCGGGATTCGACCTCTCAGAACATACACGCTTATATCGAAAATAGCTATAAGGACTACCGCTCCTAATTAGGGATAATGTTCATAATAGTACTACTGCACATCCCTGAAGGCCTCGTATTGAGGATTGTCACAGGAACCCACCAGCTCAGGCCTTTCCACCAGGCCGTGCCGAATGCCATCACAGATTCAAACATATCAACAGCTAAGATATGCTACGTATCCTTGATGTTGGTGGCTGGGGAGACTCTGTGCATTGCTGAGCAATTGCTGTAGACTCATACCTGTGAGGACTGCCGCTCATATTCCAAGGTCCTATCTCTAACCACGATGTCACATATCTCGAAGGTCCTATGCGCGAGACTGTCTCAAAACAATCAGCAGCGTTACAGGTTTGTTATGCTGTGTCGAGTGCCGCCACGCTCTTCCCCTTGTCTGATGCTGGTGTTGTTGGCAAGCCAAAAGCAACTACTGTGGATTTAGGGAACCAATTTGCAGGACCTCTAATGATGGAATCATCTCTTGATAGGGCCTGATCATTGTATGGTTTCGTGTTCACTCTCAGAGTCTGAGTTCTCGAAAATATAAGGAAGACTCCGTGCTGGTGGGAGAACGGTAGCTGCGGGCGCGAAAGATTGGTGCTATCAAGCTTAAACCTACACTGAATTGTTCTTGTGCCATGATGAGTGCTTAATCACCAAAAGTTGCGATGCGTCTGATTTTTGACCCGCCCTCGTGTGCTTCCCCCCTTCCCCACGCTTTCCGTATCTGAGCACACCAAAGTGCTTGGTCCTTTCTTGTGTGTCTTGAATAAAAGCTCACCGCCAGTAGGGAAGACACCGTTCCAGAATCAGGCGAGTAGAGGTTCGAGCGCAGTCTGGGACATCCATCCTAAGAGTGTACGATTGTAAGGCAGACACGAACATGTGGATATGTGCAAGTTGTATTCATTGATTGTCTATCTAAGTCTGTCTAGTTCTGACCTGTAGTCGCAGGTCGCGCCTACTGTGACACCTATCTAGGTGTCAATTGCCGGTCGCGAAAAAGATGCAACTGTCCTCAGTTGCTGTCATGTAAAAGTTAGGGATCATATGCCTTCTGGTAGAAGTATGTTGCCTCGTGTGTAGGCGGGCGTACGGTTTCGATCATGTCCCTTGTCGAACTTTGTACAGGTTAGGGTGAACAAGGAAAATGTTCGTCGCATGTCATCGTCCTGTCGCATGTTGTTCAAGCTGGCGCAGGACCGCGCGATATCGCTCTATTGTATGGTGTGAAGATTGTCGTCACAATGTCCAGGGACTAAGACGTCCTGATCTCACGATGCTTCTCCGATCAGTGCCTAAGAAAGATCTCAAGATGCTCATCAACTCCCCACGTTGCCACTGGGCGTGTGCCCTTCCATTGAGCTTCAAAAGTACTGGGCACCTCGATATTACTGCAAGATCCTAGGAAGTGGACTCAAGGATGAAAAGTTTGAAACTGCGTATCTACAGACGTATACACAAGTCTGAAGAATGTCAGTGAGTAGACTCGGCCGATACTTTGCTTCTGCAGCTCTGGTCTTTTCGCCATGGGTAGTATATCTAATTCTCTTCGTCACTAAACATTAATGTGACTGGTCATGTCGATATTTACAGCTAGTCTAACTCGTGAACAGCTGGCTACCGACACTTCTACAAATCATCGCTAATTGCGTTTTCTTCATCGCCGTCAGTACAAGACCTGGAATGTTTCCAGAATTCTCGGTCACGATCAAAGTAGCAGTAGGACTCTTTGTATTTACGACTAGATTCAAGTTCTAGTTGCGATTGGCCTGTCGTTTATTCCAAGGAAATCAATGGTCGTTTGCTGGTCATAAGTGTTTATACTAAAGCCGGCATGACAGATGAGCTGATTTAGATTTCCAACCATCTATCTATCATAACACTACACAACCACGCGAAATGTTCTTAGGATAGCTCTATATGCTTACCACTTCTTGTCTGCAAACTAGGCTATGTATGGTGGCCACATGTGTCAAGCTAAATCACTGGTTCATAGTCCAGCGAAATCTCCAAGGGACGAGTGCAAGTTCTCTATCCTCTAGACAAGCATCTATAGGAGCATCTACGGCCGTGAAGAGTGCTGCATGATGTTCAGGATATCTGTGTCTCGATAAGACCTCAAGTTCTTCTCAAGACAATTGAAGAATATCTAGGCCTTCGAGACCTAAGGTCAGTGTATCTATAGGCGTGAGGAATGCCGACGAAGTATCAGGCAGCTGTACCTTTGAGTAAGAGATTAAGATCTCAAGAAGCATCACTCAAGGACTACCACATTTCAAGCGCCGATCCACCTAAGCATTCAGCAGTGTGAGAAGTGCCGTGAGATATGATACAGGTCTACTGTTCTCTAAGATGGCCAAGCTCTCTGCAATAACAATACAAGAATCATGCCTTCCAGACGCCTTCGCTTGTAAGCAGTCACAGACGTGAGGAGTGCCGTGAAGTATCTGGTAGTCCTACTCATCAAGCATTTGACCCAGCTCCTGGGAATCACTGATCAAGGACCCACACTTTATTCCATCTGTACAGTCGAGTCTCTTCAGCTGTAAAGAGTGTCGTGAAAGCACCACTGAACTTTCCGCCTAAGACTTATCACGGATCCAGCGGAGCACTACTCAAAGATCATACTCCAGAGCACTCATTCCTCCGAATATGTATAGGCGTGGGAAGTGCTGTACAAATGTCGTGCAGATTCAGTTCTTACAATAATATAACATTCCTTGGAGCACTACTCAAGGATGTTGTACTTTCGACCACTCTGCGTAGCTAAAGACCAGTCGTGAGAAGTACTGTACAGATGTCGGGCTAATCTCACCTTCCATGACCACTTAGAGATCCCTTAGAGCACTACTCAAGACTGCTGTACTTCCAAGTATCTTTACGTAGACGAAGAGCAGACGTAAGGAGTACTGTATGGAATTCCAAAGACTATCATTTACTTGACAGCTCTACAAACTCTTGAGAAGGAATGCTCCAAGATTTCAGGCGTACAACCTCCCCTTTCATCAACCAGAGGTGGCCGCGAAGAGTGTCCCATAGTACTGCCGAGTGCTTGAGAGTATTGATTGTTGAGCTTTCGATTTATGTGTCCAATACCCTCATGATCTACGTTGCGGGTGATTCAGTTCATGCTGTCCAGCCTTGCATATTGCGTGCACTGATGATCTCTGTCGGGTTCCTGCCTCTTGCCACGCGGCGCATCGGCAACGGGTATTTAGCCGTTTTTGGCCAAGGGGCTTGACCAACTTTCCAACAGCACGAGCCTTCAACGTCACCGCCCAACCTCGCGTCCATTACCCTTACACGATGAAACTCATCCGTCATGAACACCCAAAACAATATCTGAAACACGAACCGCCATGAGACCCGTGACTTGACACGCCGTGATATCATGTTGTGATATGTGACTCGACAAGGAGCAAGAATGTCCACAATGTCTTCTCATATGACGGCGACGTCAAGTAATATCTCTACCGAAGACAGACTAGCGGATGTCATCTTTGCCATTGGACCCAATGGCAGGTACTTTTATAATTCAGAGACGGCATGGGCAAGGTATGTGCAGCTCCTTTCTTTCCTCGTATCTCATGGATCTCCTCAGCTCATACTCTCCAACAGAAATCGCCTACCAAAGACCATGGAAACCATACTGACCACCCACCACGTCACTCGAGTCCTCTGCTGCGCTTTTGGCCCAACCACCAACAACTGGTTTTTCTCCTACAAAGAGAGAGCTCTGGGTGGTGTCGAAAAAGTCATGGTCCGATGGGGCAGCACGTGTCCATCCAGTCTGATTGCGTGGCTACTCGATCCTGCCACTAAGAAGCTACGTCGTGATCCTCTACGTCTTCGAGTAGTTCTCGGTCCAACAGATAGCTTCGCAGCATGGGAGCCGAAAGCATATCGTTGGGCACTGCCAGAGTCATTACAGACATGGCTCACAGCACATGGCTGTCAACACGATGCACCACGAGCCCTATCACTAGGACACGGAGGCGAATACTTTGTGCTTGCCAAGAATGGCGCCTACTCATTCCGGTCGACAAGTCTTAAAAGTATAGATCAAGCAGGTCATTCCTGGAAATCAGTACAATACATCACGTTCAGCGCTTGTCTTCCCAAGCGCTGTATAGTTGTGTACGACGACACATATACAGCTGGTACAATTCCTACCACCGCCAACACAAGAGGCACTTCAGTCGAAGATGAACAAGAGGAAATTGACGACTTTCGTAATGTTCTTGACTCTTATGCAGAAGATCACATACAAAGAGGCTACATCCCGCAACGGCATAACCAAGACGCTCAACGTGCAGCAGCAGCCTTAGCAACCAAAATCAAAGAAGAAGAAGCCAAAAAACGAGAGGAAGCTGCAAAACAAAAAGCTGCCGCTGCCGCACGTGCTGAGAAGATGCGTGCAGAAACACTAGCACGACAAGCACAGATCCGGAGAAAAGCAGAAGAAGAAGCACAGAAAGCAAGGACAGCAACAACAGCATCCAAGACCGCTTCCACCACATACCAACAACGACAAGAAGCCGAAACCGCAGCCGCAGCCCAAAAAGCAAGAGCACAAGAAGCAGCAGCGCAAAAGGCAAAAGCACATGAAGTAGCGGCACAAAAGGCAAAAGCACAAGCCGCGGCCGCCGAAAGAGCACGCGCCCGCGAAGCAGCCGCCCAAGCACGCGCCGAACGTAACCGACAGATCCGCGAACGCAAAGCCAAAAAGGAAGAAGCGCGAAAGGCCAAGGAAGCAGAAGACGCCCGAAAAGCCAAAGCAGCATCAGACCGCGCCGTGCAGGAAAAAGCGCGGCAAGCAAAACAAGCAGAAGAGAGAGCAGCACAAGAGCGAGCTCGACAGGCAAGACAAGCACAAGAAGAAAAAGCAGCACAAGAACGAGCTCGACAGGCAAAAGCAGCAGAAGAAAGAGCAGCACACGAACGAGCTCGCCAAGCAAAACAAGCAGAGGAAAGAGCAGCACGAGAGCGAGCACGACAGGCAAAACATGCAGAAGAAGCGGCCCAACACCGCGCAGAACAAGACCGCCTCCGTCGCGCCCGCGAAGCCAAAGACCGCTGGGAAGCCGCAGAAGCCGAACGACGGCGTCCCGAACTCTACCGCAACTGGGTCGCCGCGCGCACGCGTGCTCTGGACTGTCCACCCGGTACGCTTCGCCGCCAAGACTTCCCACAACCGCCTGCGGCTGTGTGTAGCTGTCAGCTGCCGGGCTGTGTGCAGCGGAAGACGGATAAAGGGCTCCGGGGGTGCAAGCATGATATGGAGAAGTTGTTGCGGGCGAGTGGGGAGTATAGCGTGGGCTGGTTGAGGAAGGAGCGGCTGATGTGGCATCCGGATCGGTTTGCGCGGAGGTGTGATGAGGGGAGTAGGGAGGTGCTGGTGGGCATGGCGACGGAGATGTTTGAGATTTATGATGAGTTGATTGATGAGGGATGAGGTCATTAGGGGGTTTGTGTGGTATTTTGGGGATGTGTTTGTATGGCGGTTTGGAGAGTGATGGATTTGGGATATTGCATGTGAGCTCTCAGGATTGTTTCACGTCCTCGAGATTCGTCGTCGTCGAAAGCATTTTGGCAGCAAGTTGGACAGGAATAGAGCGAGCAAGCAGCATCGTCGTTGGGACGAGGTAGACCGCTTATTACCATAATGCGTAAGATGGATACCAGAATGGACAAATCAAGTAGATTGCTGGTCAATATAGAGCGAAGATCACAATCACTTCATCAAAGTGCTCAAAGAAGGAGTGACGGGGAACCAGTTTGAAATGACTCGTCCATTTCGAGACAAAAAAAGCTCCCTCGAGTCGCAGCATCACCGCAGCAACACTTGTTACGCCACTCACAACACATCTTCCACGTCCACTCATCTGAGTGCCAGTCAGCGCATACGAGCTTGCACTTCACATCTCCATCAATCCCAATCCTTCCCCTCTCCTCTCTGCCCTCCCTTCTTTTCCAAGCACCAAAAGTCCCGCACCCAGAACCACTAACCACTAACCATATCCCGCACTAATGCCCCTACACGCCAACCAAAACTCCCTCACCACATCCTTCGTCCTCCTCTCACCCCTACAAAGCTCAATCTGCCTCACAAACCGCTCCTTCTCCAGCCCAGACACCTGTCTCTCCCGCCCCGGATACCCAAACCGCGGATCCAGCAGCGCGGCCTCCGTCCACTGTTTCCACGGCACACCCAATTGTGCTCCGCGCGCCACAAGTTTCCGATACGGCTCGCTCAGCTGCTCGAGCTGGCTGCGTGTCGCGTGCCCGCCGAATTGGAAGACTAGTATTTGTACTAGTGCAGCGCCGAGAGTGCCGAGGAGGTGTGTTAGGAGTGGTAATGAGGGGGATGACGTGGGTATGCTGAGGAGATCTGTCCAGAGACCGGCGGCGGCGCGTTTGGGGAGGGTTTCGGCGCCGGAGAGGGCGATGATGGTGAGGCTGAAGAGGGCGTTGATTGCGGGTGGTGGGACGGGCGCGAAGTACAGCAGGTGCTTTGGAGTTAGACGGCCTAGGAAGTCGATAATGTTGTAGGTGAAGTCGGAGTCTAGTGGGGCTGGTGCTAGTGGTGAGGTTGCTTCGGCGACGAGTTTGCAGATCCATGGTAGGATTGGAGGGAGGAAAGCGGCGATGCGCGAGGGTTTGGAGTTGTTGGCAGACACGAATTGACTTGCTGTTCTGATTGCGACGTCGATGCGCGGATTGCTGAGGTTGATGGTAGTGAGCAGGGTGACTGTGACATCTGGTGGGAAGACGAATGGGCCGGCGGTCTGCTCTTTGTAGCCTTCTTGGAGGACTTCGCAGACTAGTGGGAAGATTTGGGGGTCGTTCATAGAATTGTCGAGGATGGCGCCGAGTAAAGAGATGATCGTTTGGTGTGATATAGACCAAATTGGAGTGTTTTGGATTGTGTCTTCAGCATCTACGTCGATGGCAGTATCTTGTGGATCTCTAGATTGATTTGCGATTGACTTCAGCTGGTTGAGGATCTGTATCTTGAGCTCTTGCAGTCCTTCGCCATCACCCGAAGCAAGAAAAGCTTGGGCTCGGTTTCTATAGTCATTGCTCACGAAAGTGAGCAATTTGTTGATCGAGGTCATCCGCTCGACTTCATTTGGAATGGCCTGTATAATGGCTGCTATTGAGCCAGATATGTCTTCTCTAGACTTGGCGTTTCCTTGACCGCTTTGGAAGAACTTTTCGGCTATTTCGATAAAAGCATCCAGTTTTGGAACGAGCATCTCTCGATTGAGGTCGCATAGGCCAAGTATACCACCAGCTGCTTCCTCCGCAAACTGTGGATATCGCAAGCATTGAAAGAGTGTCTCGATCCCACTTAGCAGAAAATCTGGATGTCGTGAGAAGAACTGATCGAACTCTCCTATCAAGTTCATAGCTACTTTCCTTAGCTTCGTCGGTATTGGTTTATCAAAATCAACGAGGTCTTTATACAGCTGCGACGTCAAAAGCTGTTTCACAATTGTATCTTCAGCACCAATGGCCTTTAGTGACTCTGCCATTCCGGTCAGGCATAGAAAGATGGCTTCAATCATTCCCCAACATTCTGGAGGACCTTCATTATTGTAGGACTCTATTGACATGGTGGCCAATTTGGTTAGCACTATGGGTCCCATTGTATCATATGAATAGTATATGAGATCCTTTACTCTGACACGATAATCCGAAATCAGGTGGTCTTGCCCGTATTTGACAAACTCGCCATTGTCATCAAGTGGCAGTGCGATGCAGAAGCATAATTGCTCCAAGGCTCGGAGCCAGTCGTTCCCTATGAGTCCAAGTCCGTTCTGGGCTCGATCAAGATGATTGGCGGCTTGAATCATAGTCTCCCAATAATCTACCACGAGATTTGAAAGAGTCTGATCTATCTCTTCGACATTCTGCGTACGAGTAATGCGATGAGCCATTGCCATGATATGAGCATACTGGTTAGGATCTTTCAAAATCACAGAAGCACTGGATTGTCCGAATGCCAATACTAGCTGCTCGAATATAATGACTTCATACTCGACGTCGTTGGTGTTTAGTTGAGCCATGAGGTTTTGCGCCCATGGTCCTGCAAGGAGAGCAGAGATTTCTTGTATTTCTTTCGAAGTCAAGAAAGTGTCATCAGGCTCGAAAACATCGATGAGGAAGTCGGCTACACTTTCAAATAGATCCTCAAATGCTAGGCAGTGAAGTGACTTGCTGAAGACGAGCCGGATTTCCCGCATCTCTTCTGAGCTACTCGCATATTCTTGTCGTCCATATGCAGTCCAGGCTTTATAGCACTTCAATGTCTCACTTATACTATCAGCGGTCTGCTCAGCAGCACCATCAAGATTGTACTCAATAATGGTAAGAGCGTCCTCCAAGTTCGACCGGATACGCCCATGCGTTGCATTCGACTGCTGGGTGTGGTCAATACGAGCAGCATATTCTGCAACATCTGTAGCGAAGATCTGTAGTAGTTTCAGCTGCGCTGGCTGCAACAGCTGCAGAAGATCTTTAGTCGGTGGAAAGCGTGCAAGTACTTGTCCCGGTAGTGCTTGTCCTGATTGAAGACAGCATAGCACATGTCTTACCGCTATATCCCAGGTAACATTGGGAAGCACAAAATAGGTTACGATGGTTGAGCACAACTTTCTCAAAACCAAGAATTTATCGTTGGCTTTGACACATTTCACAAGCCAGTCGAGTAGTTTTGTGAGAAGACTGTCAAGATGTGCTGCGTCGAGTGCAGCTCCACCTACATTGATCTTCACTGTGTAAGTCAGACAGCCGAAGAATCGAACGTTCTGGTCATCGTTGTGCAGAAGGGCATCAGCCAATTCCCAGCCATGGGCGTGTTGTAATTGCTGAAGACGTTTTTCGATTGACGGGACTTCGGATGGAGGAGCTGGCGTGTAGAGACGCTTCACCAGATGTTCCGCTTCTTCCACAAAGCTCATGGTGTTGTTGTTTAGTAGCCAATCTTGGATGATGTTGACATTGTGGACTATCTTTCTGCGAATGTCACATTTTCATCGTGCTGATTGATAAGAACATGTCTTTATTGCAAGCAAAACATAGCAAGAAAGTGAAGCCATTAGATCCGTGCGAAGCTGTGTTACCTGGGGGCGATGTATGTAGGACCAAGTCATTTCGGCTATGATTAGTGATACCCTGCCGCCCCTGAATATCTCAGGAATCTGAAACACGCGACCTGAGTTTCAGCTTTCTTTTTGTGTAAACACTTCGTCGCATTGAGGATTCTGCCTGCATTTCATATTACAATCATCCTATAAGACAACCACCATGCTCGACGTCAACGACTTCGTTACGGAAAGAGGTGGAGATGTCAAGAAGATCAAGGAGAGTCAGAAAGCACGTTATGCGTCAGAAGAGCTGGTCGATGAGGTGTATCAGATGTATGAGGATCACAGAAAGAGTACGCTTCGAGTACAACTCGTCTATGATGTGTAAACATCCTAACATTCGCAACTTAGCAAAATATGAAGCCGACCAAATGGGAGCCAAGATCAATGCGGTGCAGAAAGAAATTGGACAGAAGAAAAAGGCAAGGACATTCGAACGATCAAGACGATTTGGCAAGAATAGTAACATGATATACAGGCAAAGGAGAACGCAGACGATCTACTGAAACAAAAGGACGAGCTCACTGCACAAAAGAAGCAACAAGAAGATTCGGCAAACGAGAAGCTGATTGCACTGAATCGCAAAGCTAAGACAGTGGGCAATTACGTACACGAGTCTGTGCCGATCAGCGACAACGAGGTTAGCGAGGCGATTATACACTACGGAGTACAAGCGCTGACAATGGCAGGACAACAATGAGGTCATTCGCACATGGTCGGTCGATGGCGCGAAGCCTGAAAAGAGGGATTGCATGTCGCATCACGAGGTACTCACGCGTCTCGACGGTTACGATCCACAACGAGGTGTAAAGATTGTCGGACACAGAGGTTACTGCTTGACTGGTTATGGTGTCTTCCTCAATCTCGCGCTCATCTCGTACGGTCTCGAATTCCTGCACGGCAAAGGCTACACACCGAATCAGCCACCTTTCTTCATGAACAGGGAAGCTATGGCTAAGACTGCACAATTAGAACAGTTTGACGAGGAACTGTACAAGGTCTCAGAAGATGGTAACAAGGAGAATGACAAGTACTTGATCGCTACTTCAGAACAGCCATTGTCGTGTTTGCATGAGGGAGAATGGGTTCAAGATTCTCAGCTGCCGATCAGATACGCTGGATACAGCACTTGTTTCAGAAAAGAGGCTGGCTCGCATGGTAGGGACGCTTGGGGAATTTTCCGTGTGCATCAATTCGAGAAGGTACAGTGAGAATCCAACACTTCTCGAAAACTTTCATATTGACTTCTGAATCTAGATTGAGCAATTCGTCTTCTGCAAGCCCGACGAATCCTGGTCCGAGTTTGACCGCATGATTGAAACTTCGGAAGAGTTCTATAAGTCTCTCAAGTTGCCATACCAAGTCGTGGCTATCGTGTCTGGTGCGCTGAACAACGCTGCCGCCAAGAAGTACGATCTTGAAGCATGGTTCCCATTCCAAGGCGAGTACAAGGAGCTTGTATCTTGTTCAAACTGCACAGATTACCAAACAAGAGAGTTGGAGATTCGTTATGGTAACGCACCAAAGTCCGCAACGAATGCGAAGAAGGTCTACGTCCATGCTCTCAATGCGACACTGTGTGCTACGGAGAGAGCCTTGTGCTGTGTTCTGGAGAACTACCAAAGGGAAGATGTAAGTGACAGACCAGACTTTTTGAGCCCTACGAAGAGCCATGCTAATACGAGTACCAGGGCATCGAAGTACCAGAAGTGCTACGAAAGTACATTCCAGGCCAGCCAGACTTCCTTCCTTACGTCAAGGAGCTACCCAAGGACTCAACCTCGATTAAGCAGAAGGGTCAAGCAGCCACAAAGGAGCCAGCGACCAAGATTCCTCCTACCAAGGAGATGAAGGACTTGAAGGTATGAAACGTGGAATGTGGCGGCTAGAACACTCAAAGCTCATTGTGGGGTGTAGTGAGCTAGGCAAGAGGCATGAGCATAGGAATGAAATGGACAAACAGCATGTACGAATACATGTCCAGGGACTCAACAGCATGAAGGAGGGAAAATGACGTCCAGATGTCAAGATATGATGACAATGAGAATCACATACACAAACAAAACCAGACATCCGAGAGCTATCTTACGATGCTATGTGTCCTGAAACGCATATCCAGACTAGCCGTAGAAGTGCTAAGACACGTTCATATGAGGTTGTGCTGAAACCTGACATGATCACAAATCCAGAATTGTGAAACACGCTTGCGGAGACAGTTCCTTCAACTTTTTTCTGTGCTTCAACATATCCATATATCTTGAGGCCTTGAGCATCACCTTGATCATGCCCACTCGTACCCTTCCCAACATCGCCATCTCCGGCACGCCTGGCGTCGGTAAATCCACTCTTTGCAAGCACCTCTCGTCCGCCATCCCCTCCCTCACCATCCTAGACATCGGTGCGGAAGCAAAAGCATACAACTGCCGCAGTGAATACGACGACTCCCTGTCGTGCTGGGTGATAGACGAAAAGAAGCTAGCGAAGAAGCTCACGCCCTCATTACAAAAAGAAGGTGGAAAGATAATAGACTATATGCACGCCGCGATATGGCCTGCAACAGCACCGATAGACCTAGTAGTGACAGTACGGTGTACGAACACTACGATACTGTGGGATCGATACAAGGAGAGAAATTACAAGGCGAAGAAAGTGGAGCAGAACATCGACTGTGAAATTATGGGAGATATTGAGGGAGAAAACAGGGAGTGGTTTGGTATGGAAGATGGCGAGGAGGAGGGAAGTGCAGCGTGGGCGGTGTTGGAGAGCGGGAGTGATGAGGAAATGGAGGAGAATGTGAAAAGGCTTGTTGGGTGGGTAAAAAGGTGGAAGAAGAAAAGAGAGGAGCTCGATGAGGCTGAGGAGATGAATGTTGTGCCGTTCGAGGAAGACGATGAGGTTGGTGTGAGTGGTGAGAGGAGGAAAGTAACACAAGACGAGAGCGACGATGATGATGAGGAGGGTGATGAGGACGACTCATTCAATGGATTCGAAGACGATGAGTGAGGCCGTCCAGAGCCCTGCGCGATCGTCCAGACGTAATTCCTGGTCTTTAGATGCACCTGAAACAAGTGGGGCGGAACCAGGTCCTCGCATTCACTTTTGCGCTCTCATTTCGACCTTGGGCTTCTCTCTTTTACTCATTCCGTTTTGCGCAGCACTCAAAGAGAGGCACTGGCATGCTTACTCCTTCGACCTTGCGATTCCAGCAGTTATACTTTGCAGTCACGACTAAGAATCGGGAGCCACCAGACCGTACTCAACACGACTCAAAATGTCTCAGACTTCTACCATCAAGGCACATTCGCAGCAGTGAGCTATAAGACTAGTCGCCCAGGTTATACCTTGATTAACTGTTTGTGTCCAGGATGTACAAGACCTCTGAGCTTTCCGATCTCGTACTCAAGTTGCAGAATGGCAAGGAACTGAAAGTTCATAAATTCGTCCTCTATAGTTGCCACTTTTTCAAGGCCGCCTGTGAGTCTGGGTTCAAGGTAGGAATCAACGCACATTCATAAACAAAACCCCGACTCATCAATTACAGGAATCCGTCGAGAATACTATCACATTCCCGGAAGATCCACCCCAGGCGCTTGAGTTGCTGGTTATGCTTATTTACGACTTCTCCTGTGACGAGGCTTTCTTTGAGATGTATTGCACAGATGGCGTGAAGGGCAAAGGTTGGAACGTGGTCTTGCTGCCACAAGCCTTCAGTCTGGCAGACAAATATGGAGCTCGGCCACAAAAGCAAATATTGATGGATAAGCTGAAATGCACGCTGGATAGTCACTCCAAAACGTCTCTCGCTGCTCCTAATAGCTGGTACTGGCAATTAGCCAAGCACTTATATGCTAGTGAGGACAACGCACTCGAGATGCGCAGCGTACTACTCGCAGCGCTTCGCAAGCATTCCAGTCATCTGGCGAAGCACAAGGAGTTCGTGGAACGGAAGTTGGCGGCATGTCCTGGTCTAGCGATAGAGCTTGCCTTGAGTGGTGGAATTGATGGGAATGGTCTCAAGCTGCGCAGTAGTGGCAAGACTGAAACCTCTTGACCAGGTCGTTGCGTTTGGATACGAGCAAGTTATCATTGAATGAAAACACATATACACCTGAGGTTTACTGAACAGGTCACAAACTCACAATTAGAATGGTTATCCAGCAAAAGTTGAACATTCATCAATCGATTCTCTGTCTTGCTGAGACATGCCACAATAGGTGTTCAATTCCGCGAGGTTTGTTCTGGGCAGTTTGTCGAGCAAACACTTGTAAAATGTGGCAGGGCAGTGGGGGATTTCACTCTACCTTATCTTTGTTCTTCTTAAATTCACTGGCACACTCTCTTTCTTTCTTTCTTTGTTTGACAGCTCAAAGGACTACCCGAAATATCTCAGTCTAATCTCTATCGACACATAATCTCTACGACAGCAAACAGCTCAAATTCCACAAAGTCGTGGTATGCAGAAGTCCTTTTTTTATGGGTGCTGTTACAGCCGGCTTCAAGGTCAGACAGATTGATTTTTTACCACTACAGACTTCATTGACCGTACGACAGGAGTCAATCGAAAACGTCATCGACTTCCCTGAAGATCACCCAGCAGTATTGGAATTGATGATTATGATGTTATACGACTACACGTTCGAGGAAGCTTTTAAAGAGCTAGTGGGAACGCAAGAATATCACATCCAGGAATTTCACATCAATCTGCTGCCACAATTGTACGAGCTTGCGAAGAAGTATCAGCTCCCTCATCTGTTATCTACTGTCCTCGAGACGTTGAAGCGCATACTAGAGAAGCACGCTGCTATTGGTCTGAAGGGTTTCTACTGGCAATTGGCAACTTACCTCGACGAAGACGAAGACAGAGCTGCAGAAATGCGTCGGATTTTGCTTGATGCCTTTCGTAAGCATGCCAAGTCATTGTCCGGAGAGGCTAATTGGGTGAAAGCGAATCTGCTCAATTGTCCAAAATTGGCCATAGAACTTGCGATGAGTGGCGGCTTGGACGGCAAGGGTATGAATATAGTATAAGATCCGTGCATGGTGCACTTTAACTGAGGAGCTCGAGACTTATCTCAGATTCACCACGGATCTCATGATGTCTGATGCCATCAATAGCTGAAGTTGCCGCACTCTTGTTAGCATCAGTATATGTGGCAAATGAGCAGATGAGCAAAGAGCAGTGTGAAACAGGTGCGCGACGCCAAAGCGTAACCATTGCAGAACGCGTTGAAGAGGATATATAGAGCACTCGAAACACGATCTGAGACTCGGTGGGGTAGTTCATCGCTCTCCTCTCCTTGTTTGGAACCAACATCACTTCAGACTTCACAGACTCTCACTTTCACACTTTCATTCCACTCTCGGAACACGAGCCAGCGACTACAAATTTTAGACCATCACGCAGCTCGACCTTGACTAAGACCGACCGCAATCTTTCTATCGTTTCTACCAGCTTCCCGCTGTGCTCTCTGGCTTCGTCGTCCCTTCCAATCATCATGTCCGAAGGTCTTGCTGTTAGCACTCACATTCGAGGGTGAGTGCGGTCCAAACTATCCCTTCAAGTCATGTAGCTAATTTGCCCAGGCTGTACAACAGCTCAGAGTTCTCTGACCTGGTCCTCATCCTCAGAAACGGCAAACATCTCAAAGTCCACAAAAGTGTGGTCTGCAGATCGCCTTTCTTTCGCGCAGCTTGTTCTAGCGGCTTCAAGGTCAGTCTCCCCAGTCGTGTTACTCTGTCACATACTAACAAGTGAATCAGGAGTCACTTGAAAACGTGATCCATTTCCCCGAAGATCCGCCCGACGCGCTCGAAATTCTGATCATGCTGCTCTATGGATTCTCGTGGTTCGAAGCCCGCACAGAGGTTTGGTTCAAAAGGGTCAATAAATACACATGGCCAGTGCTCCTTCTTCCAGACACATATGAGCTGGCGTGCAAATACCAGCTTCACGATGTGGCAAAGCAACTGATAGAGGAGCTCAAAAGCACGCTGCGCCACTTGACAAACCTTGGTCCCGGCCAGAATGGTTGGTTCTGGACTCTAGCTGATTACATCTACGAGACCAATCATAACATGCCCGACATTCGCGCTGAACTAATCAGGACGTTGCGCAAGCACGCGAAGTCATTGCGTGGTAAGCGCGAATACCTGAAAGAGAAGCTGGAGAAATGTCCCGGTCTGGCTGTCGAGCTTGCGCTCAGTGGTGGATTTGGCGAGAATGGCTTCATTGTTTGAGGAGGTTGTTCTGCCACGGGCAATCGGGAAACCAACAACTACAGAGAAGTCTTGAGGTTGCAGCAGTGCGTACTAGGAATCGGTTGCATTGGGTACTGGAAGCCATCCTGTAATAGCAATGTTTGAAGTTACGACACACTTAGCAGAAGCACTTTTGGCTGTAGAGCTACAGTACTTGACAATCAGCATACTATGATCTCGAGGCAAATCCAACAACTTTTTCACTCTTCCTAAAACCAAGATCTCACCGTGTCATTACTGTTTTGCTGCTTCCTTCTCCAC
>Ga0115848_100258_pt1 | contig 18637 bp, 14 predicted proteins | sample InSIn3gowninarea_FD_83862 | JGI IMG/M metagenome (GOLD analysis project Ga0115848, IMG submission 83862) | reverse complement strand
AGAATAGGGAAGGGGGTTCGATGTCAGAAACAAAACAACCGGCTGCCCCCTAATGAAATGGAATGCCCGCCTTAGAAGCATGGAATGCTTACCCTAGCATATTACTTACGAGCATGCCATCCTCAAACAGCACCTTACCTTACTTTTCTCCTCTTTCGATGCCCACCGATCAAATCGAGGCTTGTAACAGTTACCCATGCGGGTTACTCCTTACCTTATTTTACCTTTGTTGCAACCAACCCAGGCGCCTTACCTTTGGCAACGCTTTCGTGGAGCGGTAGCGAGTCATCAATGGCAGGGAAGAGAATAAGCCCCAGGTTGGTCAAATAGGGGGAACAACAGGCCCGGTAGGGGCTCACTATTCATATGGTGAGGTTTTCCCTAAGCATTTAGATCTATTTATTTGGTCGAAGACTGTAGTCTATTTCATAGTTCAGAGCAGGAATTCCACTATCTTACAGTCGGAAATCATTGCTCATCCGATAGGCAGATAACCCCATTCTGAAAGGTGCTTACGTATAGGGACACTCGGACCTCGAAAAGCAAGGGTTGCTGTTACTGCCGAAGCACTTATCATAGCGGTTTAGGAACCATAAACCAAGATCATCTTTCAAGATTGAGGAATGATTTCAAGGTTGAGGAATAGGAATAGGTAATATAGCCCCTTTCCGGTATTAGTAGCTTGAACCATACCTATTGATTGGGACCTATCTTAATAGGAACCCATAACCAGTAGCTAGAACTAGGAGCCAAGGAAGAGGCTAGGACCGGGTTATTCAGAATACACCATCTATGAAATACACACATTTGCCTCCCACCTATCCCACCTTTTTCCGTCACTAAAAGGCTGCTGGTGGAGATTCTCAGGTAGAAGATCGGCAGATCTACGCCTCCCCATCTCCACTTAGACCTATATTGACGAATCTTCATATTCTTCCTCCCTAAGGTTTCTGGTGCGTACGGTAGACATGTGATCGCATCTGTTTGACCTTTCAAGTTAGGATCTGCCTCCTGATCGTCCTTCTTGCTATGCCTCCCTGCTGGGACTTGAACTGCTAACGGTGCTGCTTAAACCGCCTCTGCCTGTGCCGGTGGTGATTCCACTGCCACTACTACTACTGGGTCTTAAACCGTATAAACTCCAGCTCGATCTGCTTCTGGTAGCGGCTTTGCTCCTGTCTCTACTACAGCTGGAACATCATAAGACATATAATCGCTTAGTTGCTAGTCCTGGCTCTGATGCCCTTGCCTCTATGGCTTCTGCCTCTCCTATTGGGATCTCTAACCTAACCTGTAAAAGGAAAGCAGAGGAGCTCTGTAATAGGTACATCAAATAGTTCACTCTACCTTTTCCTCTTCCATCCACCGGTGCTGGGTCTTGTTCTCGATCAACTGAATCAATAGCTTAAACCGCTGGTAATACAGCTACTGGATATGGATATTCACCTTGACCATCTCTAGTTCTCAGGCATCAGGGACTAGTGGATAAGCAGGATTTATACCTAGTCGATAAGCAGAGGGTTTATACCTGGTGAAAAAAACCAGTCTACCTGGTCAAGGAAACAAGGTGACTAGGACTAAGGAACCTAACTATCAAGGCTAATACAAGGATACCCTAATCCCAACTATCGACATATCAACTTTCTCTATCTCTAGCTAGCGGGAAAACAACCAACAACTATAGCAGCAGGTACACTGGGAACAGGAGAGACTACCTCTTTGCTAGCTGGTGAAATTCACAAGGTTACATAGCTATCGAAAGCAAGGATCAGCGGGGACGAAACAGAGGAGAAGCAAAGTAACCCATAGCGCATGTTGAGCTAACAAAGCAGGAACAAAGGAGAACTATATATATAACGGCATCAAAGCTCTACTCCTCGCTATCAAGGCATCACGAAAGCAATGGAGCATCTCTAGTTCTAAGACATCAGCAACTAATTCGACTAAGAAGCAAGGAGCGGAACCAATTGACTAAGCATGTCTAACTGAACTAAGCGATGAAGGCTAGAGGAACCCATAATCAAATCCATGCATCGTAATAGCAAGTCACGTAATCTACCTAGCGTTTTCACCTCAGTGCATCTCTAAGAAATGGATAGGAAGAAGGATAATAAAAACAATTCATATTCATAGTAATATCCCTAAACATCTGTGTCGTAGGTGTGGCAAGGGTGCAGCTCCAGCCCTCATAGGCTTCATGTCACCTCCGTCGTAAGCATCAGGAATAAGGTTGTATACCCGGAATAGGCATCAGTCATCTCTATAACAGGTCATCCATTCAAAGGCTACAGAGGGTCATCAATCTATCTTTTTTCACTTTTAGGGACTCGGCCGAGGTTACGAGGTCGAGGAGAGGGCATATAGTTATATTGATTCAGGTAGATAAAGAGGTGGTGTGGAATCAAGGGAATATAGGGGATTCTAATAGTGCTGTACCCTACTTCGATTCCTGGCTGAATGAATGGGTTGGTAAGGGCGCACTCCATTAACAAAGGTTGGATAAAGCGGTAAGTCTGGTAACCAAAATAGGTGGATAGCATGCACGTAAGTAAAGGTAGGCTGAGTAAGAGAGTACTAGTGCTGATACTGCTACCACTAAGAATCTTAAAGCAAGTGTTATTTATTGAAGCCTGCCTGTGAATGCTGTATTTGAAGCCCGTGACCAATGCTCTATGTTTAAGTCCAGCTCTCTCTGCTCTATGTGAAGCCCTTCCATCCATCTTATCAAATGCTTGCTGTAAGTCGTCTAAGTAAGGCAGGCAAGTATCTATCTATCTCTAGGTGGGTAAATCTAAAAGTAAAGGCACTAACGTTATTCAAGCATATCCTAGCAATGCTGGCTGTCTAAATCAATCAATTGTATCTGTAAGCTCGTCCCCCGAAAGCTCAATAGCGGTACCACTAACTAACTAAGATTCCTGGCTGAAGCAAGTGGTTAGGGCAGGTAGCACTCCATGCATTAACAAGGGTGGTTAAAGCAGTAAGTAAAGGTCCGGTAAACAGGTGGATAGAGATCGGGCAGCAGGAACCCGGATCAATCACCAATATGAAGGCAGGTAAGAAGGTTCGATGGGTGGCTAAGAAAGCTGGTGTGTTAAGAAGGACTGAAGTACTGATTATGAGGAAGGCAGGTGTGACTGGATCATAAGGCAGGTTGTTCTACTGAATAACCACCCTAGTCTGTTTGCTTGACTGATGGCTATAGACCCTCTGGTACCTATCCTTGATTCCTTGATTGAGTGAGCTTGGTTGGAAGGAGGAGTCTACTGAGTGTAGGTAGGTCAAGGTAAGGTGGGTTGGGTAGGCAGGTAGGGTAGGTTAGGCAGTATAGGCATCTAAGTAGATAGATAGAGCTAGCTGGGGATATAGATGTGTATAGCTATATAGAAGGTAGGATGGGTATGGAGATAGAGTGAGTATAAGGGTCTGAGTATAGGTGGTATAAGCGGTATAAAGTGTCTTAGTATGATAGTTTTATGGAGGGTTAGTATGCTTCCTTGATTGAATGAAGTGTGGAAGGCTAATTTGTATTATGTTTCAATGGGTAAAACCCCGTTTGAAGGGTGTAAAGGTGGTTATGAATAACCCATCCCAGTTAGTAAGCCGACCAGCTAGCTTTCTGTCAAATGTGATTCTCAATGCGTGGATTCAGCAGTTGAGTACATGAATGAATGTTCTCTATCCCATTCGATGGAATTTCTTTGCCTCGTCTACAGCTTGAAACACCTACCTTTCATTGCGTTGAGAGGGAGATTTAGATTCAGTTCCACAGCCGAAATAAGTTTGGGAATGATGTGTACGCCGGCGGGAGCTCGGACTAGCTTATTCACACAGAAAGGGGTTTCTTTCTTTCTGCCCAGATCCCAATTCTGTGCTAGGGCCAGATGCAGTTATATACGTAATAAGGCGGATGTATAGGATGGATGATATGGCTGGTATTATTGGTCTTGCTGGATGGTACGACTAGGTGGGGCGGATGGTAAATGAAATACAGAAAGATAGCGTTGTGAGAATGCTTGATTCGTTGAACTTAGCAATTGAAACTGGTCAATTCACGAGTGAGAAGGTGGCGTCTCCAGATGATAGAGAGTGCGGACCTATCGACGAGTTCTCCTCTGTTTACCTGGCCTTGATTGAAGTGGTAAATTAAGGAAGCAAAGGTGACGTATCCAGATGAGAGAGAATGCGAACGTAGCCTATCAAGTTATCCTTCCTATGTGAACCTGGTCCATCCAGATGGTGGGAAATTCACGAGTGAGAACCTGGCGTTGCGAATGCTTAATGGATCGTTGAACTGAGCAATCGAAACTGGTCAATTCACGAGTGAGAGGGTGGAAGCGACGATAGGCCCGGAGGGACTCGACTGAGGTTACGAGGTCGAGGCCCGGAGGGACTCACTATTCATATGGTGAGGAGCTTGCTCTCTGGGGGAGGGGCCCCAATAACAGAGAGGGGGGAGATTCCTAAATTCATTCATTAGAGAATTCTTCAAGTTGGGAGCCACCAGCTACTTAGAAATAGGGGGATGTGAGTGGTGGGACTGCACAGCAGCAGACGTGATAGCACCAGTGGTGTAAACGTCTTCAAATGCCCTTCTTATTCAATATAACGTAACCTTTCGTCAATTTGTGACGGGAGTAAATTGAACGAATCTGAATACAAAAGGTGGGTTGTTCCCGTTCGGAAACGGTTCCACAACGTATATACGAGATGCCGATAGCTGGCCGAAAAAGAGCCCTTGTACCAACCGATCGATCAAGGATGGGTGAACTGGGAGGTGGAAAAGCAGAGAATCGGGGCTGCGGTAGGAGGGAAAACACGCTTTTGAAGCTATGCAGTCGGGGTGGGAGGGACGAAACGTTACATACGATGCACCAGAGGATCATACTACATTTATAGCCAATAGACGCTAGTAACTGCTGGTTAACATTGCCAGTTCTCATCGCTGATAGCCAGGAGGTCATTGCCTTTCATAACAGTCAGAGCCATAAGGTGGTCATAGTATGCCAGTCATTGACGATAGTTGATCAGCGCCAGAAGGTAATTGCCAGTTTTCATTCCCAGGAGGTGCCGATTACCACATAGCTTTTACCCCGAAGAGAGACCATGCCGATACCCAAGAGCCATGGATAACCACCCGTTAATGATACCCGGAAGAGAGATCCTCATTCCCAATCATAGCCCATAGCAGCCATTGCCCTCGAGCCCTCGACCTCAACCTCACTTACGCATATGAAACACCAGGTTCCTACATCGAATGGATTGAAGGTCCCGGAGGGGCTTGCGCTTCCTAGTGCAAGGAATTAATAGCAATGCGTTACATACAATGCACCTGTCGAGGATCATGCGCCAGACACATTGTGCCAGTAAGGGAGGTGGGTTATGTGCTTGCCGGATAGTGATTGATCGATAGCCCACATCCTTCGAGAAGGGTGCCAGATTACAACTGCCCAATCTACCGAGATAGGCGATCCCACGGGTGGACAACAGGCAACATCTACCGAGAGGGGCAAAAGGACGGACGAATGCTTGAGCGTTGGTTACCGATTGATACAGAAAACTATGGGCCTACAGGGGCCTACTCCTACAGCTACACATAGTGTACACATAATGCCTACACACACAGATAGTTATATAAAAATATTTACAGATATAGCATAGAAAAGAAAATATCTAAAGTACAGGCACGCTACGCATTATTGGAACTGATTCTTTCAAACCTTCTCATTCACTGGCTGGCCTCACTAGTCTTGCTTGTTAGCTTGTTAGCTCTTGATGGTTAGCTTGATGGCTTATTGAGCTTGCTGCTTGCTGGCTGGGAGGGGATATGAACCGAGAGCTGGTCGAACCCATCGGCTGGTTGTTGAACCCCGGGCTGGGATAAAGAAGAAACCCGGGCTGGGATAAGAACCGAGGGCTTGCTCGCTATACGAACACGGCTGCTTGCTGCTTGCTCGCTGATCGAAGAACTGCTTCTCATCCAAGAAAACAACGGGCTGACTAGTTGAAGAAACAACGAACGGCTGGGAGAAAAAAGAAAGAAACGTAATTGCTTTGAGGCTAGAACCGTGATGCTACACGAACTAACCCGACGAGTAGGCTTCGCTTTACTTATGAGATTATGCTTTGCTCGATGAAACCTAACACCCTACGAATAACTTGACATATTAGCGCATGGGTGAGGAGGGAGCGGGGCCTCCATGGCCGAACTACACACTCCACTGGCCCAACAAAAGACCAGAGACTTTGAACCTCAAAATACACCACCCTGGTTGGTTCTTGCTTACTTGCTCGCTTTATTACTTGCCCTCCCACCTTTGGCCACCAAACTCCAACTTGTTGCGATTGCTTGCTTTCTTACTTGCCTGGAACCCCCAACAACTCCACCAAACAAAAAATACAACACCCAACATGGACCACCAAATGAAAATACTAACAAAACTACCAGGGCCAAACTCCACCTTGCTTACCGCTGGTACAGGTTTTGCTTGCAATGAGGAGATATCAATTTCATAGGCCTCGGATTATCAGTGCTTAGGGATTCTCATCAGTGCTTAGTGCTCAAATTCATGATTTCGTGACGGCCTAAATCTGATTTTCTCTTAGGTCAATTTTGTCAAACAAGAGCTAGAAGAAGCAGTTCGATATGCAGAAGTAGTGAAAGATGATGAAGGAGCAGCACCATATTAATAACCTATAGATCCAGGAGCATGGACACAAGAAGCGAAGTAATAAGCTTAAGTAAGTGGCGAAGGCAGCAGTGGGTGAAGCTGTAGATTCATAAGATGTTGACTCAGCCGATCCAGCAGAAGCAAAGGCGGGGGTAGCACCATAAGTCGAAGCGAAGGAAGGAGCATCACCAATAGCAAGAAAGAGAAAGAGAAATAGGAGCAGCAGCCGGATCAAGTTGTAGTAGTTGTAATAGTTGATTCAGTCGACTCTGTTAATCCATCGGTTGAACCAGTAGATGAAGGAAAGCTAGCAGGAAAGCCACCAGCGGGGAAGGATAGAGAAAGAAAAGAGATTATGGAGTCGAGGTTGCAAGCTCACCCCTGTTGATCCGGGGGAGGGAGAGCCGCATGCGATGGTCATGAATGAAAGCCCTGAGCGAATGAAGAGAGGTAGGGCAGACGATGCACCCATGGAAGGACAGGACGTCCAAAGAAGACAATCGCTATAGAGCTGGGGAGCGATTTCTAGTGATATAGATCGAGTAGTTGGGTAATCGCTAACGTGCCTTCATTCGATTGGGATTACGAAGTGTTTCTCTTTTGAGAATATTGGATTGGTTCGAAAAGAGAGAAAGGACCCGTTCAATCCAGACCCAAGAGAGAGGCCATACCCCTAACGAAACTTACATCTACGAAACACACGTTCCTACCTCGACTGGATGGAAGGAGGAATGAATTACGAAGCTTACATACGTTGATTCATCATTACAACAAGGCCACATACAAGAGAATGCTTACACATGTTGCTAGCGTTAGTTGCCTAGCTTTTGGTCTTGCTAGAGCTAGTCCATTCGAAATGCAATTCCATATTTAGTGGTTGAGTCTTGAACGATTATGAATATTGGCAGATTCACCAGGCGCGGAAGCAAAGATAGCATCTGAGCCAGGCAGCCTTGAGCAATATAGAAGTGATTAAGGCATCGCTCATTTCGGATCCTCCAGTGCCAGTAGCAGTAGTTCCAGCAGCTACAATAGCAGGAATAAAGACAAAGGCAGATCCAATTGATTCGGGAGAAAAAGTCACTTTTGATTTTTGAAGAATGGCAGTTTAACACGTTTACATAGCTAGGGGAATGGACTCGATAGGATTGGATAGTCTTGCTTCTTGAAACCTACGACTTCCCCCTTTTAGGCTTCGCTCAAATAGACCCAACGATCCTGCCTGAGACTTGATACCTTGCCGCCTGCTGATCCCGCCTACTGCTTGACCGCATGCCTTATCGATATTACTCCTGATATCGACCTTGCGACCTTCTTACTTTTCAACGGCGAGAAAGCAACGGCAACTTCCATTACTTCAGTTCCTTGGTCCTTTATGAAGTCAGGTTCATTAGCACTTAGTTTTATTGATCGGTACTTTATGGTTGAGGAGGATACATCGTTAAGGTGGTGAAACAGGCGAGACATGGAACGGAAATGCCATTTGAGGAAGGTTTTGCTAGGGATGGAATTCACCTCTGCTGATACTGGTGCAGCGTTGGATGCTTGGGAATACTATGGGGGAACATTTCATAAATAGGCCTACGCATTAAGGGAGCATAGCGGGCAGTTCAAAGAAAGCATAACGGGAAAATAAGACAGAGCGTAGCGGGCAATAATGAAAAAGCGTAATGGGCAGAGGAGACAGAACATAGCGGGCAGTAATGAAAGAGCATAACGGGCAGAGGAGATTTAGCGTAGCGGGCAGTTCAGAGAGAGCGTAACGGGCAGTTCAGATTGATCAGATTGGGCAGAGGAAACAGAGCGTAGTGGGCAGACCAGGCAGAGAACGTAGCGGGCAGTCAAGATTTAGCGTAGCGGGCAGCTTCGTAACGGGCAGCTTAGATACTGGCGGATCAGAGTATGAGGCAGAAGACCCAGGGGGATGCAGAGGACCAGGCGTAGGCTCCAGCATCCGGGTTGGGCAGCAGAGACATCACACGGGGTTCGGATCCAGCATTCGGGGCTAGCGAGCCAGCATACAGGCAACCGATACATCATCCTGGGCGAGGGTTCATCATCCTGCAAATCACCTCCATCTTCTCACCGTTCCAGCAACCTGAAAATACATCATCCTGGGCGAGGCTACGGGAAATGCTTCCTGGGGCTCCATCATCCCCGGATACCGCTCCCTCAGACATGGCGGCAGAATCCTAAACTAAGGCTACGCATCAAGCATCTAGCTCAGACCTAGCCTCCTGATTCTACGACTTTTCCCATTTCCCTTTCTATCCATGTGTGATGAGCCCTGATTCTACTCTCTTTGATACTTTTCCACCTCTAGCAGAGGAGAGGGAGGTTCACTCATTTAGGCTGATTTGGGACACACCTTTCCCAGAAACAACGCATCTCCCATTTACAACCTTACCCCACTTGGCTTTCATGAGTGAGCACTGATTCCAAAACTGAAGCATGAAGGAAGTATGGAACCGCACACCGCATTTGATTTGGAACACTTTGCCGAAACCTACTACTGCCTCAGCCCTCACTGGGATTGAATGAAACCCCGCATGGGACTCCAGAAAGCCCAGAAACTAGCCGAATGAAACACTCCCGCCAGGGTATTACCCTCGATCCAGCCTACCTGCCTACCCCCAATGAACTGGACCTGGAAACTCCGATTTGAAACAACTTATCACCTAGGCAACTGCGGAACTGCCTTAGCTTACTCCCCTGCTACTTACCCAATGAAGCACCCTCCACACCTCCAAACCGCTAAATCCACAAGCTACACTCCCAATGCTGAGACAACACACATTTCCGCAAGCACACCCAGCATTCTACACTTCCTCCAGATTACACCAAGCATGCTTGATAACATGAATACAAACATGCTTCCAGAACCAAGCATCCTATCGAAGTACTTCAAGGTCCAAAAGTGATGTTTGAATGCCTGAAACATGCCCGTATCATTTCTTTGTGATAAACTCTTCATGGTGGCTTTCTTTCTTGCTTGCTAGCTTTGTCTGGCTGGCTGAATGGGCTTTGTCCGGTTGGCGGCGGCTCCCCAATGAATGAGTAAGTAGCGGCTGACTTTACGTATCCCCAGAAGTAGCTCGCTCATCCACTCACCCAACCTGAAACGGCTACAGCAGTATGGCTTTTCACTCGTCCAGGTAAGTACAGTCTTGCGCTTATCCAAAGAAAGTCTGGTGCTTAAAAGTCAATGTTTAAGCATCAAAGACATCATTCGATGTGTCTCACAAAGACACGAACAAGATGCCTCTTCCAATCCACCATCCAGTAGAAGCGTTAGTAGAGCTGCTGCCTATCCCTTGTTGCCAAACAAACCAACTACTTTACAAGATGCCTTTCGGAAATCCATCAACCAGAAGGGCGTGTCTGACAGACAGAAGTGGTTGTCCTGCATAAGTTTACGTGTAGAGCTGCTTCCTCTTCCCCATTAGGGAGTTACCCATAAGTTAGTAGTTTTTTGCTTTATTACGTATCCCCCAGATATATTGAACCTGATTTACTGACCCAGATGTATGGAGTCACAAAGTGTCTGTCGAAGATCCTAAGGTGCATAGCAAGTAACGCATTATCTATCAAATTGAGTCACATAAGTTCCGTAGGGTGAGTTCGAGGGCTCTGTTTCCTCCGTCTAGGTTCTATTTCGAGGAATAGATCGAGGGTCGAGGGATATGGTTAGGTATAGGTATAGGTCGAGGGAGAGTTCGAGGGCTATGGTTTCAAGAGTTATGGCAACTATGGGGCCAACCTCCTGACAATGAGAGTCAATACCGGAAATAAGGACTGAAAAAGGGGATTGAATATAATGGGCTATCAGCATTGGGCTATCAACAATGACACCACCTTCTGTAAATGAGACTGGCTACCGTCGGTGACCACCTCCTTTCCTTATCGGTGACCACTGTCTATTGGCTTATCGACTGGCACTTGACGCCTCCTTGCAATTGACTTGACCTCCTGTCAAAGACTACCGCAAAGATGACCGGAAATTTGCAATGACCCTATAGCGATGCCCTTCTGGCACTGACCACTGTCTCCAGCCCAGCCAAGTAGCCTGGGAGCCCGGGTATAGCTATTGTTCCGTTCATTGATGTACTCGCTGTTTCACGTTCCTCGCTCCTCTCAAATGCAAATTCAATCAAGATTGTTTTTTTCGGGAGTCCAAGTCATATTATCCATATAAGGATAATGAACAAAATTTGTGCAATAGCGCCGCCACTCAATCAATTTGTAATGTTTCCTTTGCCCCCACTCAATTCAATCAGGGGCCTGGGCGCATTAATACCATAAGAAAGGAGCGAGGAAACTGCTTTCCTGAAGCACGAGGGATAGGAGTGTTAAGCCAAATGGGTGGAGGGCGAGGGGGAAAATAGATATTCATGCAGTGTTTCATTCCTGCGATACCGGTCTGAACCCTTCTAAAGCGTATCATTTCCTTTGTAGGTTATACCAGAGTGAAAAGCTTTCGCACTTTCAAAATGACCCGCTCATTTTTCTCTAAGGAGACCGCCGGGTTATCCCAACCCTATCATTTGACCCAGTAAGTAAGTCAAGTAAAGAAACCACCCAACGAGTCGGAAGTACACGAGGAATCCCTCAGGCACTTAAAGCAATGGTTTGATTCCGGAATATTGCCATTTAAGGATGTTTATTCTCTAGTATAGCCGGCGGGATTTCCGGCTGGCTGGCTTTGAGGCTTTACAAACAGGTGGGGAGTGGCTTCTGTAAGGCTTCTAATTAATGGCTGCTAAAGTTTCAAGGTTAGAGGCTTCTGATGAATGGTCGGTATGAGCGGAGGGCGGCACCACGGATGAAGTAGTCCCAGTGTGAGGTTCACCGATAGATAGAGGGTTATGATCCTGCTTTCTGGTATAAGTCCGGTATAATTGACCAGAGGTGTTGCAAAGGTGGTGGATTGATAGAGTGAGGTTTACAACAGCTTGGTTACTATTACACTGGTGGCTTAGGTGCGCATCAATTGATTCAATTCGCCCAGGACATGTTGATGAGGAAGAGAGGTGAAAATGACCCCTGTTACTGATGACAACGAGAGAACAAACCAACCCTGGAATAGACAGCCCAGCTTGCATGAGGAAGGATCACTACCGCTCAATTGATTATACGCCCATTACGCCTTCTGGAACCAATAGAGAGAGAGGCCTTGAATAGAGGCCTGGACGCTACCGCGGGAGGACTGATCGCTAACGCTTGCCCCTTGATTTGCTTGGTTTGATCGAGCCCGAGACCCGGGAGCACACAACCGCATAGCCGAGAGAGACAGTGTGTGAGCTGCCGCTAGTCAAGACACTGGATCATTCACCCAACAAGAATCCCTTCATGAGAGGCCCTGACTAGAGGCCACGATAGAGGTCTGGACTCACGTACGCTTTAAGTTACATCCATTCAATTCAATCCATGAAAGAAAGACGTTTAGTTCAGTACAGATATGGCAAGTATATATACGTGAAAGCCATTCCCCATCCCGAGAGTGTGAGTGTGAGTGTGAGTGTGAGTGTGAGTGTGAGTGTGAGGTGTATAGGTCAAGGAGGTTCTAGGGACTAGAGGGTGAAGTGGAGGGCCATGGAGCGGGTATAGGTGGAGGTATAGACCGAGGGTCGAGCACAGGCCTTATCCTTTCAAAAAGTAGATTTGAAACCCCGCCTAACCCATTCATTCATTCGTTAGCCAGGACCAGGAACCAGGACTCTTTAGGTATAATAAGTAAGTTGCCAATAGTTGACTTTGTTGCCCGAGCAAAAGCATCAGTAGCATAAGTACGGTTAGTATAGGCATAGGCAATTGAATTTCTAGGACCATACGCAAAGCAAGCAGCATAGGCAGCAGCATCTTAGCTAGTAGATCCAGCAGTAGATTCTTTTTATCCAGTTGATGAGCTTGACCTAGTTGCTTAGGTAGCAGCAGCGGATACTTACCCGCATGAAATGCAGTATTTTCGGGGTTCACCTGCAGAGACAAAGCTAAGAGCAGAGGTAGCTATGAATCATTCTCTTATACTTGATATTACATCATGGTGACTGAATGGAATCACTACATCTTGCTTCTAGAATCGAGATTGCATTATCTATTTGATTCTTGTTTCAATAGGGATGAACAGGGAGAAAGACCTATCAATTCAAGGCACATTGAATAACATAATTTCACATTCATTGCTGAGTCAGTCAACCCTTTTCTTTCTTGTGTTCGTGTAAAGGGGCAGATCCCTTCACTCCGGTATTTGGAACAACATTTGGGTCACTGCATCGTGGTTTTTCTATTGGAAAAAGCACGGTTTCCATCATATACATCGACAAGAGTGCATTGTCTAATCACACGAATGTGTGCTTTCCCTTCGGCAGGTTCGTTTCCTCACCCGTTAGGGTGATTTCAATTTCTAATTTGTTCCATTTTGAAATGCGAAGAACTCACACGTCAGGCTATACGGAAATGGTGTCGCGCTTGCTATTTACTAGTGGGACTTCACCGACGATATACTGTGACCGACCAACGGGGGTTATGGTTGTAGGGGAACACTCCAGTCATTCATTCGTTCATCGGCTTGACTCGGATTGGCTTTCATTCACCCCACCAATTCAATCAAGGGGGCTTGCCCTTGCCTTTGATTGACTTGACTGACCCAATTCAATTAAAGGGGCTTGCTCTTGCTTGCTTGCATTTGCTAGCTTGATAAACTCAACTCTAGCCTGATAAACTCAACTCTGGCTAAACCCAACTATGCTCAACTATAGCTCTTGATGGATCGATCAACTACAGCTCTTGATAAAGGCTTAATCCAACCATAGGCCATAGGCCATAAACCATGGGGCCAACCAACCATAGGCCGACCAACCCCCCTACAACCCCAGGAGCGGGGAACCGGAGGAAGCACCTGGAGAGGGAGCCCGGGGGAGCCTAGATCTTTGATAAGAGAGCAGAAGCATTCGAAAAACAACCATAGGCTTTGTTTAACAGCGTTGAGGAGAGAGCGGATACGGATTACCTAGTACGGTAAGCCGGATCGTTTCAAATGATAAGGATATGAAGTGGTGGCTATTAGGGAGGAGAGAGATAAGGCAAAGAATGGATAGACCCTAAGATACATTAGGGCAGGGAAGAGAAGAAGGCTGGCGCACCACATTAGTCAAAACCCCCTCATCTTTCCCCTTCCTTAAGGCCTTTATGGACCCGGGATAGGAGCTATTGTTACCCTTACAGGTGCAGGTAAGCACTTCCCCCGGGCAAGTCAAGGTGTCTTAAAGGTTATAACAACGACTAGGATAAGGAGAGGCCTTAGAACGCGCTCTGCTTGCTTGTCAGATCGCTATGCTCTGCTTGTAAGTAAGGTTATCACTTACCGGCCGGGTGTGAGTTAGAGGGTAAGGTTATACGCAGAGCTCAGGACTAAGACCGGGCCCTTACCAGAAGACCTTGGTTGTTGGCATCAGATGGGGTTGATTTGAATCAATCTATATATTTCCACTTTTTGACTTTTTTGGGTAAGGTCAACTTCCCCTCGAAAACGTGCATAAGAAAGCTTACGATTTTCTAATATAATACGTGCTTCCGAGGTTATACTTCTACCAAGTAACCTATGGTAGGAGATGGCTTTACCCAAGCCCATCATAAGTTCGGCACCCTCCCTACAGTCAGATAAGTACGTGAAAAGTCAAAGAACATGAGCGGATGACGAGGTGTCCTGTGATGGTTGGGTCAGGTTCTGGTGCAGATGGGGGAAGAGATGATATGGTGTGCGGAGCCCCCACTGATCGTAGCGATTACCGAAACCAAACCTTAAAACCTACCTTTCTCGGGCCAGGTATGTGACATCTCGTCATGTCCGGGATAGGTTTGGCGAAGACGTGCTATGCAAGGTATGGGTGCCTATATATCTGGTTGGATTGCAGCATTGCATGGCCTACATGGGGCGAGCGAGGCCTATTATTCTGCAGAAACTGAATACGAGACGGTGCAAGCCTCCATGGTGGGAATCCAATCCAATCACTAGGTGCCCCATGACAGTATGTCGCTAACTGTGGATTCCCGAGACCAGGGCAAGCCAACGGAGATTGTGATTTCCACAATCCAAATGGAAATCAAGGTCTATTGGTGTGATTCGCATGACTTGGTGCCAAGCCGTGTGCCAAGCCACCCAAGAGAGAGGGGCTATGCGGTAAGAGAGTACCCCTCATAACGCTTAACCATACGCATTTACGTTCAAGGCTGAGCACATAGGGCGCTTCTAGCACAACCGATAGAGATTGATCGGTCAAGGCGGACAGGAATAGAGATTGATAGGTTAAGCTTTCATCGCTGGGTTCAGCCCCGACGAGCAACACTCGAGGCGACCAATTGACGAAACCAATAAAGGCCGAGTTACTTGGGACAAAGTGAGATGCATAGATAGTCGAAAGCCCACAAGCCCTAAAGCCGGGTCCGCCTTAAAGAAGGAGTTAGGCCCTCCCACTCTCAGAATCTGACTTTAGGCTTTTTTCGTCAGGGGCCTTTAAGAGTCACTCAGTAAGCGTTATCTCTTAATCCCCGTCATCAGGCCTGCCCGTCATCTGCACTTATGTTATGCCCGAACCACATAGCTGATCCGATTTTTGGTGAAGCTTAGTTAGGCTTTCTCTTCACCCCTCTATGCGTTGAACCGACCTTCGCGCTTCGCTTCGCAGCGTTGGCTTCATCCTAAATGCTGGAAGGAATTAGCATGGATAAATATAACGCAGGAAGGAATTTGGCTAGGGCAGGTACAAGTTGATCTCCTTGTAGGTCCCTATTGTTAGGGAACAAGAACTCACCGAGCAACTAAAGTGGGAAATGGTACCATATTATGAATAATGGGCTCTCATCAACTTATATAGAGCGACTACTGAATAATCGTTCAAGTACTTATTATTTACCTAGCTGCGCTAATCAAATATTTCGGGCATGAAGTATTAGATTGGCTTCCCTCTGTGGCGAGGATAACTAAACGTGGGATCTCTACAATGATCAGCTCTTTGGAGGGGGGATAAGGCGAAGCGCGGGGCCAGTGTAAACCTAGCCTATAGAGGTAGCAGCGGAGACAGAGGCAGTTGAGTCGGTTGGTTCATCTTTAGATTATGGTTTTGGTTAGGAGGTTGGAACAGCAGTTGATCCAGTCACATATATAGAGCCAGATTCCGATTTTTGATAAGCACCACCAGTAGAGAGAGATGGAGATACGCCGGGTGCAGTTTCAGTAGTTCCAAAGCCAGTCGTAGTGCTAGTTCGTGCTCGTGATTATGGTGCTCGGGATGAAGTGAGAGATCATGATCGAGATCGAGATAAAGAGTAAGACCCATAGCGAGTAGGTTACCCAGTCCTATCAGTAGCTTATCCAGTACCCGCAGCTTACCCCTGCTCAGTTCCAGATTCACCAGCACCCCTAGCAGTAGTTTAAGTAGCTCCAATAGCAAAGACAGTAGCTTCCCCTCGTACAGATCCAAATCCATACGCAGTAGCAGCACCAGTAGTTTACCCATAAGCATAGCTAGTTCCAGGTCCAGCAGCAGCTTCAGTAGCACCAATTGCAGAGCTTACAGATGTAGATACAGATCCAGTCCCATAGCCCACACGGTCTCTTTTATTATCCCTATCACACCTTCGCTCAGTGCCGCAGCTAATTCTTATTATACCTAAAGACGCGATATATAAGTTGATGAAAGAAGCAGTCTCCTCGCAGTAGATTCAGAAGTCGACTGACCAGTTGCTTTCGATGATGAAACATTCCGTAGTTGGCAGTCTTGAACGATTATTCATTGAGTCGCAGAAGCAGCAGCTAGAGCACATTTAGCATCCTATCTAATTCCAGTTCCAAATCTAGTTGTTTCATATCTAGTTTACTAATAACCAATAGTCAACTAAGAGCAATACACATATCTCTATATACCATGCATTATCACAATGACTCTGCATCGTTCTATAAAGAATTGGTCTATCTCTCTTAAGGGAGGATCAATCTCAATATGCATTATCATCGACAAGCATGCATCACCACAACCAACTAATCCAATCTACCTATAACAACTCAGGCTAATTCATTTATCAAACTACCAAGAACAACAAGAGGAAATCCAATGAACAATCTATATATTCTCAATCCGATAACACATGTTTCAGTCAAATAGCCAGTTGGGGCTAGGCTATAGGAAGGATGCTCTTTCTTATAATAAGGATCATGTGGAGGTGGCTCTGTCTTAACCGTATGGAGGACATCGTGGTTAGTACAAAAGGCATCTATAGCCTCAACAGGATAACCCTCTTCCTCGTGTGGTCAAAGAGTAATAGGATGAGATAAAGGTGGAGGAAATAGAGGAGAAGAGACTCATTTGGCCTTGGGATCATAAGACTCCTTGGTGTGAATGTTAGTGTACATTGCTTTGTAAAATGAAGTTCAAAATTACCACACGTGACTTATCATCATCAAAGAGAGGCATGGAAGGATGCAAAAAAGGGAAGGTCCGGAGGGTCTTGCGCTTCCGAGTGCAAGGACCGGAGGGGCTCGACTGTTAAGGATGCGTAAGCAGGCTCGACTGATAAGGCCGCCATCACCCTTTAGGGGGCTCGACTGATAAGGATGCGTAAGCAGGCTCGACTGATAAGGCCGCCATCACCCTTTAGGGGGCTCGACTGATAAGGAGAGGAGAGGAGAGGAGAGGAGAGGAGAGGAGAGGAATACATACGAGGTGGGTCTCCTGGCAATATATAAAAGGGGTATATAGGCATGCAACGAGTGTCACTCGGTGTGGGATATGCAAGGTTAATGGAGGTTACATGCTTACCTATGATCGGCCTAGATCATCTAATGAAGTAGAGAAGAGCATCATAGCTAGGGGCACTAGTAGCTATGGTGTTAGGATCTATCAGGCAATACTCACTAGGCTCATTAGGTCAAAAGAGAGTTTAACAACTAGCTCATCTTTGGTCAAAGGTCCGTGGATCTGTTGTTCCATATCATTGAAAAAAAGAAGTGCATCAATGGAGGAGCTAAAGTCCTAGTCTTAGGAAATGGCCTTGCCCTTATATAAAATAATAACGACATTTAGGGAGGCATCTAGTAAGGGACTAGTAGTGGGAGGTTAGCTAATCGAATTCTATGATGCTTAAGTCTAGTGTGATATAAGTGGCACTTAAATGGATGACATAGGGGTAGACGCAGTGGTTGACTATGCATGCTATGTGTTAGGAGGGGTGAGAGATGGGATAAGGCTACAATCATCTATTTTGGTAGCAGAGGACCTAGCTAGACAATGTGAGAGTGGGTCTGGGTCATCGGGGATAACATACACCTATCTCTCGTGTAATAACTTAACATAGTAGTAAAGAGTGGAGGGGATGGTGTGTATGTAGTGGAGCCAAAAACACCCCAATAGGATGTTGAAATCCGTAGGCCTATCTATAACTAGGCATGGAGTGATCAAGGTAACCAAGCCTATAGTAATAGGAATCTTGATCTAGCCAACGGGAATTGTATCGTGTGAATCAAATGCCTTGCAAGTACTCTTGGTGATTTGGATATCATCATGGGTATAATGCATATTAAGTAGGGTGTCATAAGAGATCATGTTAACACTAGAACTATAATCAACCATGACACGCTTAATGGAGCATGGACCCAAAACGCACTTTAGAAAGAAAATAGGGTCACGACCTCCGCCTCCTCTCCCACTATTGAGAGCCTGCTTGCGCATTCAATTTACTTATTGGGTGGGGGGGTCTCGATGGCGGCCTTAACAGTCGAGCACCTAAAGGTTAGGGTTTACTTATTGCCCCTCAAATAAGTAACCAAAACAGTCGAGCCTGCTTGCGCATTCAATTTACTTATTTGCCCCTCAAATAAGTCAAAAAATGGTCGAGCACCTAAAGGTCCTCTTCAATTTACTTATTTGCCCCTCAAATAAGTCAAAAAATGGTCGAGCACCTAAAGGTGATGG
>Ga0115848_100257_pt1 | contig 18639 bp, 13 predicted proteins | sample InSIn3gowninarea_FD_83862 | JGI IMG/M metagenome (GOLD analysis project Ga0115848, IMG submission 83862) | reverse complement strand
CAAAATCATACCCAACAATGCGTGGCCTGAAATTATTGTGGGGGTTCAACCTCATTAAAACTCCCATACATTCTTTACCCTCGTGGTGAGCTCCCAAAGCTTTCCACCCCACATCGCTCATTCCACATCTTCCACAGCTTTCATCTATTAATTACCCATGTCACTCACCATACCCCGCCACTTCATCCACTACTCCATTAAGGCTCAAGCTATAGATTCTAACAACGAGCAACAATCTCCCATCATTCTTTGATTTCTATTACTTCTTATTGTCTTGTTTTCTTGGAATGAGTGAGGTGTTTTTACCCTCAAATGCAATATTTTGTAATAACTTTTACTTTAGACAATTAGGAGAATAGTTAAGTAGTTTGACAGTTTTGGTGATTACCAACTGTCTCATAATGTATGAAAAGAGAAAAATTTACAGAGAAGAGGTTCAAACTTTGGAGAACCTAGAGAGTAGGCCACTGTATTCTTGATAAAACTGTTGATTAATGAAAGAATCAGAAGTTTTCCACACATTGTTGGGTATGATTTTGTGACTTCTTTGTTATGTGTCATTAAATGTTTTCTTCCTTTAGGTATGGTAATGAAGTTGCGGGTTTTTATTTTCTTATGTAAATGAAGTTAAAATGCCTTAAAAGAGCGCTCCTATACTTGAAGTTCCCACCTCTGCAATTCTTATAAGTTATAGATAGTAGTTTCTGTGTACGACAACATATTATCTTTAACTTATCCAAGTGTCACAGATAGTAGATTCTGTGTAAAACAACATATTTTCTATGACTTCTTCAAGCTTTCTTCATTCATCATTCATATTCAGTAATCAAATGGCATTCTAAGATTTTCATGTCACCTAAGTATTGAGGGTTTAAAACCAAGTCTTTCAGGTCCTTCATTTGAGAATACAACATACAATTAAGTGACAAAAAAGTGACAATAATTATAAACATTAATGTCTTAAGCACAATTTCTACACAGCCAGGAAATTGGTTTCTTAAGGGACAAAATTAATTGGCACCGTTGTCGGGAGAGAAGACAAGAACACTTTTCCCTGGGTTTTCAATAGTTTGCTCTGGTTGTTCAGTGAGGAGGAAATATTTGGTTGTTTTGAACAAAATAATAACTCTGGCTCCAAAGAGACCCCATACAAGGTCAGATACCTCATAGTAGAAAGTTCAAGCCCTTTCATATCCTAAGAGGATAGCTTCCAAGAGGGTTGGAAGGCCTAAAACTTCACTTACACCAAGTCCTACATTATCTGCACCAGGCAGCGGTTCATCACATCTTTCACATTCATCTTTTATTGACCAAGAGTCACCTTCTACATCCAATTCATTCCAAGAACCCAACTGTCAGGAACAATCTTTAAAGGTTGTTTCTTTTTCAATATCTGCTATAGTTATTTAGCTTGAACCTATCAACTACATTACCACCTTTGCACACTCTATTTGCTCCTTAGTCAGGTTCCACATCTGTTGGTAATCAAGGTTCGGTAAATTCAGGAGCAAATATGGCAGCACTTGCATTCTTGATGAATATGTATGCACCTATTCAATTTTCACAATAGTTGAATCAAATTCCATAAGAATACTTGAAGGTTCTTCCTCATCTCACAAGGGAGGATGAACAAACATCAGAGAATCATATATCAGTATTTTGTAATTTCATAGAAGACCTAAATGTTGAACACCTGGATGTTGTTCTAAGACTTTTGTCCAATCCTTGGATGGAGAAGCAAGAAAATGGTTTAAAGGGCCTCCTAATAACTCTATTACAACATGGGAAGAGATGGAGTGCCTGTTCACCCAGAGATGGGGAGAAAAAAGAGACCATGGGTATTCACTCACAGAGTTTAATGCTATAAAGAAGAAATATGATGAAGGTGTTGCTGAATTCATCAGAAGGTTCAAAAAATTGTATAACAGTCTCCAATGGAGATTAAGCCCCCTCCTGCTGGTGCAAAAATAAATTTTGCAGGGTCTTTTGAGTCAAATTTTGGATTCACATTGAGGGAGAGGAGATCCCCAAACCTTGATCACATCCAAACAGATGCATTAGAGATAGAAGAAAATCTGGTGGCTACAAGTAAAACACCAGATGCATAACCTATCCAAGCTAAGGGAAAGGCTAAAGTAGAATCCTCTCAAGATCAAACATTAGAGGATATGAATAATGTAATTAGAAATTTGTCTAATAAATTGATTAAATTGGAATTAGAGAGTAAGAATTCTTAGAGACAAGTACAACAAAGTAGAAATTTTAATACTCAATATAGAAGACAAGCTCTGCAAATTTTACAGAGGGAGAAAAAAGATCAAGATCAGATTCAAGCACCACTGTATATAGAGGCAGATCCTGATGGAGTACCAGAGCATTCCAAGGATCATGATGACCATATTTTCACATTGTATGAAGATGAAATAGGTGTTGAGGGAGGAGAATATAGTGAAATAGATGTCATCTATGATGATAATGAAATTGATGAATGTTGAAAGCGGTTTTTTGATTCTATACAGGCAGAACTACATAAGAAATATGACTTGAGATCAAGGAAAAGATCTAGAAGTCAAGAAGATGAAGGTGAATAGCAAGTTCCATCTCCCTTACAAAAGGCGACTCCACAAGAACAAGAAACATAGCTTGCAAAACAATTGAATAAAGGAAAGTAGCATCAGAATACAAGTAGCAAGACTCAAATGCTTCAAGGTGAGTCCTCTCAAGACAAAAGTGAAAAAATTCCTTTAGAGAAACTTGTTTCCATTCCACAAGAGATTTCAGTCATGAAGAAAATTGAAGATGAGAATGAAAGGAATACTAAACAAAGCCATGCGTTTAGTTTCACCAAAGAGTTAGAAAAGACTAGAAATTGGGTACTCCTCATAGAGTTGGTTAAAACACCAACTTATCAAAGAGAAATTACAGAGTTTATCAATCTATCTCAGAATGTGAATATAAATGACATTGTGAAGTTGCAAGAAGATAAACCAGTAGTGGTTTTTGGTTCACATGTGGAGGAGGTAGATTCTTCAACACCTCCTTTCTACATTTCTTTATTGGTTCATGATTTACTCTTGCACAATTGTATGTTTGATTCAGGAGCCTCACATAACCTTATGCCATTATCAGTGATGAAACAACTAAACCTACAAGTTACTAAACCTTACGGAGACTTGTATTCTTTTGATTCACATATAGTCAAGTGTCTGGGGGGCATTAAAGATATGGTGGTGTCACTAGCCCAAATTCCAGCTAAAAGTTTGGTAATGGATGTAGTGGTAGCAAATATCCCTACTAGGTTTGAAATGTTACTATCTAGGTCTGGGGGGCTAAACTAGGTGGTGTTTTGAAACTAGATTTTTCTTATTCTACCATACCAATTTTTGGTGGGAAAGAAAGGAGGCTGTAAAAATAAAAAAGATTTATTAGAATAGTCACAAATAACGAAGCAAGTAATTCACCTGTATATAACCAAGAAAAAGTTGACTTTTTTTGCTTCATGCTACATGACAATGCAGAATTGGTTGAAGATAACCAGAGGCAACTTACTTCAGCCTGCGTAAATACAGAGCTGCAAACAGAAGGGGTGTGGAAGTGCTTCTTTGATGGAGCCTATTCTAAATAAGGATCAAGTGATGGTTTCATTTCATAGGATGAACATATTCAAGATCATAATATTGGAACCCAGAAAGAGCCCAAGCTGGTCAAATTGTTCAAGGAAGTTTCACTTAATTATAAGGAGAGATATATTAAGCTTTTCGGGAAATACACTGATGTTTTGGCTTGGTCCTATGAGGATCTCAAGACATATGAGGAAAGCATATTTAGCAGACTTGGATGCCTTATCAAAATCATAATAGACAATGCTCAAGTGTTCAGTTCAAGGAATCTTGATGGTGAAACTCTACAACTGCCTGTCAATTAGGAATACCTCAAGCATTACTTCTAGTTCTGAAGCATAAGCGTCTTGTCATTGTAGATACCAGAGTGGATTTACTATACAAATTTCCACACAATTAAGTTTGGCAAAGAAATATATGACTCCATGCCCAAGGAGAAGGCACTAATCTATGGTTCTTAGTGCTCCTCAGGTAGAAGCACTATCCCCAGGTGGAGCCAAATGTTGTAGCATTCATTGTCATTTGAGGTTAATTGATAATATTTAAAAAGAAAAAGAAAAATAAATAAAAAACACAAAATCAAATATTATGTATGTAATTATATTAAAAAAAATCAAAAGACAATGGGCCTCACCCATTGTCTAAAGGTCATGCAGGTTCAAGAGGCGCGATCAAGTGATAGCTTGATAAGTACATTGAGGTGTGCTACGGGGAAGCAATGAGCATGAAGATTAGTTAAAGTTAAACCCCCGCAGTTGACTGTGATGTTAGCATGGTTGACCGCAATGTGTGGCCTGAAATTACTACGGGGGTTCAACCTCATTGAAGCTCCCGTACATTCTTTACCCCTGTGGTGAGCTCCCAAAGCTTTTCGCCCCATGTCGCTCATTCCACATCTTCCACCGCTTTCATCTTTTAATTTCCCACATCACTAACCATACCCCACCACTTCAACCACTGCTCCATTAAGGCTCAAGCTATAGATTCTAACAGCAAGCAACAATCTCCCATCATTCTCTGATTTCTATTACTTCTTATTATCTTGTTTTCTTGGAATGAATGAGGTGTTTTTACCCTTAAATGTAATATTTTGTAATAAATTTTACTTTAGACAGTTAAGAGAATAGTTAAGTAGTTTGACAGTTTTGGTGATTACCAACTTTCTCATAATGTATAAAAAGAGGAAAATTTACAGAGAAGAGGTTCAAACTTTGGAGAACCTGGAGACTAGGCCACTATATTCTTGATAAAACTGTTGATTAATGAAAGAATCAGAAGTTTTCCACACATTGTTGGGTATGATTTTGTGATTTATCTGTTATGTGTCATTAAATGTTTTCTTCCTTTAAGCATGGTAATGAAGTTGCAGGTCTTTATTTTCTTATGTAAACGAAGTTAAAATCCCTTAAAAGAGTGCTCCTATACTTGAAGTTCCCACCTTTGTAATTCTTCTAAGTTACATATAGTAGTTTCTGTGTAAGACAACATATTATCTTTAACTTCTCCAAGTGTCACAGATAGTAGATTCTGTGTAAAACATCATATTGTCTATGACTTCTTCAAGCTTTCTTCATTCATCATTCATATTTAGAAATCAAATGGAATTCTGAGATTTTCATGTCACCTAAGTATTGAGGGTTTAAAACAAAGTCTTTCAGGTCCTTCATTTGAGAATATAACATACAATTAAGTGACAAACAAGTGACAATAATTATAAACATTAATGTCTAAAGAACAATTTCTACACAGCCAGGAAATTGGTTTCTTAAGGGACAATAGGTTGAGTCAGATGGGTTACCTGGATCGACAAAACAAGAGGATTCAGAACAGTGGGTTGCACTGGAATTGAAGTAACTACAAAATGCACCATTGGTTGGGAGGTCAGTTTTTGAATGAACGGACCTTAGGTAGGCATAACGTCAGATGCCCAGATAGGGTTGTGATATAGTGATGAGGTAGTAGGCATACCTGAAACCAACTGAGCTAAAGTCATGTAATTACGCGGTAATTCTAGATGAACACTGGTCGGAATGCTTCCCATGTAAGGGACACCTTCAAGAGGGAAATGATATTCCTGCTCTTTGACTGTGCATGGGGTGGAGACCTCCAAGTGACTTGGAGAGGAGACTGGGATTTCACCTTCTGATTCCATGGGTGAAAACATGCAATGACGGACTACTAAAGATGTTCAAGGGGATAATTCCAAAGGAATACCTAGATGATCATATGAACTATATGGACACTTCGGTGATATCACAACAAGATCGAACAAAGGATTAGGAGGATAAAAAACCAGTCCAAGCTAACATTCAGAAGTCAACGAACTCTCGGGAGTCTAGATAGGATTATCTAGATATTCTGGACCAATGTCAAAAAGTGCCTAGTATGTGAGGGAGGGGGAGGACGAGATGACAAAGGTTGAATGCTCAGAACAATTCCAAGCTCAACACCTTGGTCCTCAAGTGACTCTGGTAATTTGTGGTGTAGGTAAATTCTTAGTGTAGACACAAACAATTCCTTTAGCCCAAGAGAGTGGGTCTAGCCACAAACAGACAATCTATGGAAAATCCCCTTAAGCTAGAATCAAATAAGAGGGCCTACGTCTTAGAATGCTATTCTGCTTGGTGATGATCCTGATTCCTAAATCTAGCTACCTTTCGTTTCCTTCCTTTGAATACCTGAAAAAAGTAAACAAACAACAACAAAAAATGTGATAACATAAAAATTGCATTCAACCTACTTAATAGGTCAAGGAGCATTAAGCCATCGAATGTAAGATAACACTTCAATGTAGAAAATCAATCAATAGTTGTATTCATATAAGTTCAGAAAGAGATTACGACCAATGTCGTGACGTTGTTGGTCTCCTCTGATGTATCTGGGTTCCCACACTTCTGTTAGCATCTCATAGATAGCCCCCAAAATGGAAGTTTTAAGGCCTCTTCCCTTTAGTCTCAAACCAAACCAAACACACTATTCTCCCTCAAACATAAACTAGAGAGCTACAAGCTATAGATGTCTTGCTGATTATTCAGGCTCCAAAAATACCAATACTGAAAAACTAGTGAAGCTTGTAAAAGGAGGGGCTTATATAGCTTGGATAGAGGGGAGATGGTTCCTCTTATCATGGGAGAAGGCCTTATCTCTTGGGTTGGTTCCATCCTAATAGGGGAAAGGAGCTCAAACTGACTTCCTCGACTCCATTCAACCCAACCATTTACCACACTTCTGTTACGAAGCTTCTAGAAATGGAAGCTTTGAATCCATATTTAAAAAACTTTCCAAAATAGGATTGGTCCAACTGAGAAAATGCTCAGTAGCGTTGTATGATGCTAGTCCTAGTTTTAATCTTTGCGAATCAGCGTAAGGAGGAAACTGGTAAGTAGCGCCGGTCTTATAAATTAGGGTAAAAGGAATATTCTTGGGAAATGATGCAAAAGGGAATCATTCTGCTCATGAAGAGGGACATAATGGGAGTTTCTTCATGATGGGAAAGCATGTAGCGTTCACTGTAGAGGTCCTCCAGAATCGTGGAATGGGGAGTGCTGGGACAGTGAAAAAATGCTGTGTAACACCAAGAAAATCAACAAAAGTCCAACATTTCCAGTAGAGGTTGTTCTACACAATATGAAGCCAAAAGTTATGGGAAGGGCCCTTATAAGTTTTGAAATTGTGGAGGGAATCACCTAAGGAAAGATTGCCCGTAACACAAGCATGTTGGACCAAAACTGTACAATTCACAAGAGACAGATACAATCAAATACATAGCTCAAAGTATACCCAAAATTTACGTAGCAGTGGATAATATCCAATATAATCACCAAGAAGAAAATATAGAGATGGAATATATGCTCCATGACCATAAAATTTCGATTTTGATTGACCCTGGTTCAAATTTTAGTTGCATAAGCCCCATTGTTGTTGATAAATGCACACTAAAGAAGGAAGCCCAACAAGGATTGATTATTGGCTAGTTCAAATGGCCATAGGGACAAAAACAAGGATTGATTATTGGGTGAAGACTTACCCAATCGAATTGAATGGGATTTTGATAGATGCAAATTTCAACGGACTGCCACTAGGAGCATATAACGTATTCTTGAGCATGCACTGGTTGTATACACATAAGACAAAAGTAGATTGTCATGAGAAAGTTATTAAATGCCTTAAAGAAGATAGAGAGAGAAGAATGTTACAGGGAAAAAGAAAGCCTACTTCAGTGAGAATGATCAAAACTTTGTAAGCTAGCGCAACCATAGAAAATGATGTCTTTTATTCATTGTGCATATTTCTAGCAATGCTGAAACTGTAGATAGAGATTTCAGATTTACCACAGTTTTATTTGGGAATGTTGAAACTGATAACAACACAGGGTAAGAAGACAATGAGGTCTTGAAATAATATTTGGTTTTGTAGCAATACTAGGATGTGTTTCCTCCGGGCATTCCTAGATTTCCTACCTATAGGGAGGTATACTTTTCCATCGAATTAGTTCCAAGGGAAGCTCCAACATCCAAACCTCCATATAGAATGAGCACCCTGAAATCAATTGAGTTGAAGCTACATCTTAAGGAGATGCATCACAAGGGTTACATAAGACCGAGTGTGTCCCTGTGGTGAGCACCAGTCTTTTTCATAAAGAAAAAGGATGGCATGCTCAGACTATGCATTGATTACAGGAAGTTGAATAAGGTGACCATAAAAAACAAATGTCTCTTACCACAAATTGATGATTTATTTGATCAGTTAAGAGGAGCAATAATCTTCTCCAAAATTGATATGAGATCACGCTAAAATCAAGTGCACATAAAGGATGAGGATAACCATAAAACAAACTTTAGAATAAGGTATGGGCATTATGAATTCATGGTAATGCATTTTGGTCTTACCAATGCACCTGCAACTTTTATTTGTCTTATGAACAAGGTGATGTGCCCTTATTTGGCTAAGTTTGTCACAACCTTCGTTGATGACATTTTGGTCTATTCAAAGATTGAGGAGGATCACAAAGAACATCTGGTTGCAATTCTTCAATTGTTAAGAGAGCATAAGCTTTAAGAAAGGCTTAGTAAGTGCATTTTTTTCAGTCACATATTCATTACTTGGGACAAGTTGTCTCAAAAGAGGGAGTAACAATTGATCCCAAGAAGGTCAAGGTTATCAAGGAATGGTCAACACCTAGAAATGTGGTTGGAGTTAGGTCCTTCATGGGACTGGTATGCTATTACAAGAGACTTATTAATAATTTCTCCAATATTTGGTTTCCTACTTACAACTTTGCAGAAGAAAGGAAAGAGGTTTGAATGGACCATTAATTATGCTACAAGCTTCAATAAGCTTAAGATGTTGTTGACCAATGCACCAGTGTTGAGAATAACATATCCTAAAAAAGATTTCATTTTATGCATAGATGCCTGCAAGGAGGTACTTGGTGGAGTCTTGATCCAAGAAGGACAAGTGGTTTGTTATGAACTACGAAAGCTAAATGAACATGAACAAAATTATTTAACTCATGAGTTGGAATTTGTTGCATCATACACACTCTAAAAATGTGGAGACACTACCTCCTTGGTAGAAAATTTATCCTAATGATTGATCATGGAGGGTTGAAGTATTTGTTTGAACAACCTAAATTATTGTTTGGTAAGCCAGATGGTTGTAAAAACTCAATGAATTTTATTTCAAGATCAAATAAATTAAGGGAAATGAGAATAGAGTAACGATGTACTCAACAAGAGGGTGCAATCAAACCATTCAACATCCATAAGTTCCCATGGGAATGATCTTGAAGAAAGTATTAAAAACATTGGGAAACAAGATGAAAAGTATCAACAATTAAAAGAGAAGTTACACCAAGGCTCTCAAGGCAATGAAGGTAAGGACTATTTCCTTAGTGAAAAGGGGTTTATTAAATTCAAAAACAAAATTTATGTCCTAAATAGTAGTGACTTGAAGAAACTCATATTAAAGCAGTCTCATGCCAAGACATATTCTAGCCATCACATATATCAAAAGACTCTAGTGGCCATGAAGACATTTTATTGGTGGTAAATTTTGAAAAGAGAGGTGGCTGATTTTATCTCCAAACGTATCAAATGCCAACAAGTAAAATCTAAGTGCAATAACCCAGTTGGTTTACTGCAGCTGATTCCAATTCCAAATGGAAGTGGGAGGTGATTTACATGGATTTGATTACAAGGCTGCTAAAGACTCCAAAACAACATGATGAAACCATGGTAGTGGTTGACAAGTTGAGAAAGTGGCTAACTTCGTGAATGTTAAATCTAAAAATTCAACTAGCAAGGTGGCTCAAGTTTTCATAAGGGAGATTGTGAGACTACATGGAGTTCCCAAGAAAATTATCTCTGATGCCAAATTCACTTTAAAATTTTGGAGAGAATTATTTGTAAGCTTGGAAATAGAGCTAACATTTAGCACGACATATCATCCTCAGACCAATGGGAAAATAGACAGAGCAAACAAAATTCTTGAAGACATGCTAAGAATGTATGTAATGCACCAGCCCAAGAAGTGGGAAGAGTACCTTCAACTTGTGGATTTTGGATACAACAAAAGGTATAAAGAGTTGTTAAGAATGATCCCATTTGAAGTGCTTTATAGGAAGAGTTGTAACACTCCTATTAGTTGGAGCGATACAATGAATAAGGTCCTTATTAGTCCTAATATGTGTTGGAATTATGGTACATGTGTTGTCCTTGATGGCAACCCACACACAGGTTAGTTTACAATGAGTTGTATTAAGTTGTATATGCTGTTTCACCTAGTCCAAGTAGCGTATACAAGTGGGTTCATAAAACAAAAGGAGTGTATACGTATGCACACACGTTCACAGAAGGAAAAGTGCGTATGAGATGGAAAATTAAGGTTAAAGAATGCTAAGGGTCCATACCATGGTATTAGCCCACAATATTAAGTGGGATAGAGATTACTTGATTCCATCTAAGAATACCATAGGTTCTAAGTGTTGTTTTTATCCGAGGTATTGAAAAAGGCTATAAGTATATAAGGAGAAGACCAAAGGACTTTGTGTGCAAGTAATGAATATATTATGAAGAGTTAAATCAAAAGAAAATATGCATGTTATGTGTTTCTAATGCTTTGCTTGATTTGAACTAAGTATGCACTAGAGTGTTTGATGATGGATGAGATCTAATGATGGATCAAGATCATAAGACCTGAAATGACTTATAATTATGTGATCTGATAATGGATAGGCTAGATATGAGTGCTAACAAATGTTTTGTCCTTTAAATGCTATGATATGGGTATATCTGAAGTCTGGAATAGCTGCGAAGTTATAATTTATTATTTGCAGATCTATACGCTAATTCGCCTTGGTGAAGGCACGCATACACGTTGGTTCGACACTTCCAAGTAGTGTATGCAGAAGAAAAGTTTGTTGTTCAAAGATGACTAATCTATTTGATCAGTGTTGTTGTTTTACTGTTGTTTGTCAATGATGTCATCATTAGATCTGAAAGTAAAATTGATTGTATAAGGAGATTGCGTCTAGTTGATTGATTGATTGAGTAAGAAGGGTGATCTTTGCTGTTATCTATTTAGAACTCTGCTATATGACATTAGATATTCAAAATGTCATTGGTTGGTACAGTTTTTGGTCCAGAGGTTTTATGATTCAGTATATTTATAGGTATATGTAGGTTGGGTTAAAAAAAGTATTGTATACATGCAGGTTGGCTTCATTGAAGTAGCGTATACATTCTAACATATGATTTTTTAGGTTGCAGTTGGGTCTGGTTATTGATGCAGTATTCTTGGTCCAACTCTGTGTTTTGGTGACAATGATCTGATTGTTCAGATTGACTGATTGTTGATAAATGAAAATGTATTTGATGGTTTTTATTGCAGTGGTGATTGATTTTGAGCTTCAATGTTACTAATGAGTCCAATATGAAGATTTGCTGAAATGTGGCCTACACATTGTGTTGTTCTGTACCGGGAGTATCTAGTCTAAAAATTTATGAAACATGTGGCGGGCTCCAGTATTGCAGCAATAATGTGGCAACTCCTGGGACTCCCTTCTTTAATTTTATCAACCTGGTAGTTTGTAACAAACTTGGAAGCGACGGTGCTGTATGCACAAGTACTAGCTTTTGCCGCAGCTGTCACTTGGTCAGCTGGCACAAGTCCGCTAGGGGCTTAAGCCAACTTCTATGAGCTCTTAGAAGAAGCTTTTTAACTGATGGATCAAAGCTAACTCAAAGGAAGCTAATCTACTTGCAGAAAGAAAATGAAAGCGGAAAGGAAATGCAAACCCTAGCAAACCCTAATTTTACCAGCTAGCCCTATTGATGCAAAAAAGAGGATGCAAGCTATTGAAAGAGATGCCATCGACTTCTAGGAAGGTAAAATGCATGTGTCTAAGTTATCACTATCTGAAGAAAACATATTTTTGTATTTTTGAATAAGTTGTTAGAATTATCATGCATGTGCTTTTAACTGTTTTTGACTATGCAGAGGTGGATTGGCGAGAGGAAATGCTAGGAGGAGGTTAGGAAGGTTCAGAGACGGCCTAAGGGGTCCCTAACACCCTTCTAGAGAGTTTCACAGAGTTTGGCTATCAAGAAACCTCATTTGTGAGCTTCTATAGGAAGTCTACAGGGGTTCTATAGGATGTTCTGGAATTTTTATAGGACGTTCTGTGATTTTCTACAGGATGTTCAGAAATGGAATTTTGGAGCATGGATGGAGGGGGAAAAAGGTGGAGGAATGAGTATGGAGGTGAAATAGGGGTGTAGGGGAGTTCAAGACTTGGAGGATGGAGTTGAGGAGAAGGTGTAGATGGCTGGACTTGTTCCAAGAAGACTGATGTAATGCTGCACAAAAGGTAGGGTTATGAGGGCAATATGGCAACGTGAGGCAAGAAACCAAGTTAGGAGATGGAGAAGATGGGTTTGAGGGAGTCTGGGCAGATAGAGAAGTGGTACAGGTGCTCTGCAATTTGTGTTTCCAACTGAACCAACAAAGACATGCAAGAAAACAAAGATCTAGTTATGCTACCTTAATATGATCTAGCTAACAATAACGAGAATGGACAACAACTTTATTTGCAAGGAAACCATGTATATTAACTATTAAATGAAGCATTCAAAGATCTGAACATGTAACCAACTTCTGCAAATGAAAATAGCACACTAAGGATTGCATGGTAAAGCAAACTAGTGTTTTTGTTTGGGACAGCACGGTTACTTCAATTCCAGTCCCTGATCCAATAAGGAAGAGGTGAAACCAAAAGTGTTTGTTGACCCTTTTTTTGGAGCCTTTTTCCTGTTATTATCCTACCAATCTATTCTAAACATAAAAAGCTACTTTAACCATCAAAAGCAATCTAAATAACAAAGCAAGATTTAAATTTAAATAGTAGATTTTATTCTAAGAATGCAGCAAAAACACATGAAAATAAACAAAGGAGGTACTAGGCACTTGAGATGGGCCCAACCCCAAGAGTTACAACCTCCTATAAGAGATTTAGAGCTGGTGCAAAGCTGGATTCATCTTTATTGAGCAAGAAATGTTACATTCCAAAAACTGTCCACAAGGAGAACTTGAAAATGTGTTGAAATGCAAAGCTAATCTACTGCATAAAACTCGAACTACAAACTAGCTAACTTCTGCCTACAAAATGACTACAAATTGACTACCAAATGACTAACAAAATGACTATAAAGTGACTAACTTAAATGAGGCCCTAAGCCCTCTTATTTATACAAATTGAGGACCCCAACAGTCCTCCTAAACTTTAGGGACTCGACTGCCCAAAACTTGCAGTTAACAACAGTCCTACTTGACTTGCTTGGCTGCCCTTATGTTAATTGATTTGGTGGCCCTTGAACTTCGAGCTGATGGTGGAGAATTCGAGGTAAGGGCCCATAAATGAAGGGAACACCTTCCTAAAATTCCTCTCCACAAATTTGGCTGCCAAGTGCTCATTTAAACCTTTGATTTTGTCTCCAAATTGACCAAAAAGGCTACACAAAGCACACATTAGACTTGTTGGCATAATGACTATCCCAATTCACTCTATTAGCATAAATATAATAAAAAACATGCAATAAACTAATGAGAATGGTGGATTAAGTCAAATTAGGAGGTTGGTGGATTAAGTCAAATTAGGAGGTTGAATGAGCCTAAATAATTATCCATTTTTGGGGCTCATCAACATGGTCCCTGGAGGAAGAATGAAGGTGGTAGCCTTCTGTAGATTGTAAAAATATCAACCAATACAAGAGCTATGGGGTTGTAGCTCCCTTCTAGCAGAAACTAGAAAATGAGTGAAGGTTGTAGCCTTTAGCAGGTAGATCCCTATGTACTGGAAAAAGTCTGCACTAGTACAAAACTTGTAAACACTTTTTATTATAAGAAGATTGAAGACTGAGATGACAGGAACGATGGTTTTTCCCACATTGGGTTTCCACCTAAAAAATCCTAGTGTTCATGTGTGCTTCTTATGTGTGTTGATTTATTTTGTTCTTACTGCATCTGTTTACTTCTTAGTAAATAAATCACACACTGATTTAAGACAATGAGTTAACTAGTTATCGAAGTTTAGTATATAAATGCTGGTTGGTTTCAGTAAAATAACGTATGCAGTTTGAAAAGGAAAATCATTATAGTGAGTTTAAATACTGATTCACCCACCCCCGCCACCCAATATTTTTCCCAACAATTGGTATCAGAGTAGGTCCTTTAGAAGAAGCTTGATCACTTGAAGGAAGATCTCTCAAGATGAGCAGTCATGAAGGAATGGGATCTATCAAACCACCAATCTTCAATGGAGATAACTTAACATTTTGGAAGACAAGAACCAAAGCCTATCTTCAGTCACTTGGAGCTGATGCATGGGCAATTGTGGAAGGAGGATATCAATATCCAGTAGCAGTGCCCACAGATCTAGCATAAAAGAAAGCACATGAAAACAATGCCAAAGTCGTCAATGCATTATTGGGAATTCTATCAGAATCAAAATTCGTCAAAGTCATGCAGCTCAACACATCCAAAGCAATATGGGAAAAATCATTTAGAGGTATGAAGGAGACTTCCAGGTAAAACATGCTAAGCTCCAAAATCTTAGAATTGAATATGAAACTCTCAATATGCATAGTGATGAAAGTATTGCTAGTTACTTTTTATGAGAAGATGAAAACAATAAATCGTATGAATAATCTAGGTGAAGAAATAAAGGAGGCTACTATAGTAGAGAAAATTTTAAGATCTCTATCTTCTAAATTTGAGTCAAAAGTATGTGCCATTGAAGAAAAGCAGGATCTACAATTTGTTACTGTTGTTCAACTTCATGGAATTTTAACTGCCTTTGAAATGAGGAAAGGAGGTCCATCAGAAATCAAAGAAGCCGCTTTCAAAGCCTCTACAAAGGGAAAAGAAAAGGAAGATCTCAAGGAACCAGAATATATATCAGAAGAAGACGAGGCAAACTTTGTGAAGAAACTTCAACTAGGTACCAGAAGATCCAAAGGTAAGCTTCCCTTCAAATGTTTTGCTTGTGGTAGAGTTGGTCATTATGCTGCCAAATGTCCTCATAAAGATAACCATGATAAAGGAAAGAATTTTGCAAAAGGTAATAGGAAACAATTTGTTAATAGAAGAAGTTATTACACTCATGAAGATAGTGATGGCTTATCTAATAGTGATGAAGGTGAATCTGAACAAGACATAAGCTACTCATGGCTTATGAAAATGATGAGTTTATGGATGCCTTAGAAGAATAATATTTTCTTGAAGAAATCACTCATCTTAAAATCTGTTTGGAAGGAAGTAATATGGCCATAGACACTTTGACACATAAACTCATTGAAAGGGAAAAGCACAATGAGAAATTAGAATGTGAAGTAGTGGGTCTAAGAAAAGAACTTGAGAAGACAAAATCTTTGAATCTTAGATTTCCTAAAGGATTAGAAGCATTAGATGAAATCATCAAAGTTCAACGTTCTCCTCTTATAAAGACTGGTCTTGGATACACTGGATAAACATCCCAACCAGAAAAGCCTTCAACCATCAACAGAAGCTATTTTGATGCAACAAAACTAGTGAACAATTTGTCAATCCTCAGCAAAAGCCTAAAAGTACTCCCCAGGTAAATCATGCTCATTTTACTCCAAAGGTGAACATCAATAGAAGCACAAACCAAAAGGTGAACAATACCAAAATATTTTATAACCGCAGAAACTTATTCTTTAATGAATAATGTTTTTCATGCCATAAATTTGGTCATAAAGTTGCTCAATGTGTTGCTTACAAAAGAAAAGGAGCGTGATTGGAATCAAGAAGAGCTCTTATAATAAATTTTCTCCTCTTGAAGATGAAATTGAATGTTCATTGTGCAATAACTTTGGTCATGAAGAATGTAGGAGAAAATTTCGTTCAACATATCAAAAGGCGCAAACATCATCCAACTCCAAGGTATGGAAAAAGAAGGAACTACAGTCAGAAAGACATGGCATAGCTCTGTTTGTAGAAGGACAACAAAACCAATGGTACATTGATAGCGGATACTCAAAACACATGATAGGTGATAAAGATAAACTCATTTCATACAATGCTTTAGAAAAGGAAAAGAATGTCTCTTTTGGAAATGACACACCAACTGTCATTAAAGGTGAAGGTTTTGTTTATCTAAAAGAAAAGGTTAAAGATGGAAATGTTATGTATGTTTATGGTTTAAAGCATAACTTGTTAAGTGTTAGTCAAATGTGTGATCAAGGAAACGAAGTTGTGTTTTGATCAAAATAATGTGTGGTTCGCGAGCTTGACACAGGAAAGACCATAATCAAAGGTACAATAACTCCAAGCAATCTATATATACTAAAATGAGGTCAATAACAATGTTATCTAAGCAAAATAGAAGAGAATTGGTTCTCGCACAGAAGATTGGGGCATCATATTGTTATACATGGTACGTACTTTTTATTTTTATGTCTTTGGATCATAACAGATTGCTATGACAACTTCATTTGTCATGGGTCCTTCAAACTGTTGGTGTGAATTGGCCTCCAACACTACAAATGGAGCTAATGAGCCATACAATACTTAGTTTATCTTGTTGATGATGTTTTCATACTAAGCCATATCTTGTCTTATTGCTTAAATTTCTATGTAGTCCATTGTTACATAGGAGTTAGAGTTGCAAAGGAATACACCCATTATAGCATGCAAAGATTCTCAAAGCTAGTACACTCCAAAGTGGAAGGATACCATTTAGGTCCTAGAGGTCCTCCTCCCAAAATTCTTTGACAATGATGAGACCAAGTGCTTCATAAGCACAAATGGAACCCCAAATAAATCCCAAGAGAGATTGTGGTCCACTGATAGATTTTACCAATCAAGGGGCCTAGGTAGCCCCAATTGAGGAAGATGAGGTTGGACCCAGGAATAAGAGCTAATTCTAGGATAAAGATGAGGGACAAAGGTGCAAACAGGGTGACTCCTATACTAAATTTCTTGCAATGCATACTCTATCCAACCAAGCCTAGAATAATAAACCAATGTTGCTTGCCTCTGTGAACCTAATTTGAATGGGATAATTAGTTTGCTATACTCAATTCCTTTTTATAATATGTTAAAAGTGATTAAGGATTCATGAGGTTAATTTCAAGTTTAAACATGACTTTTTGAGTGTTTTTATGTATATTTCATGTACAAATTAACATAAACAAATGACTGAACAACAACATATAACAGAAATGAACATCACCAAAACAGTGTCACAATAGCACATGATCAAGGATTTCACCCCACCTGTGCTACTTCTCCTTGTTCTAGCTTCCAATGGCTTGGCCCTCTCTATTATTCTCAAAAGTGTGAATACATCAGTTTACAATGCTCAAATAGCTCTAAAACTTGTTCCAATGGCTCCAGAATGCCTAAAAATTCCTGTCTAGCCTCTTTCTACTCTTGGTTTAGTAAAAAACCAAAGAAGTTATGGCTTCCCCAAGTCTTTTTGCTAATAACACCACAAATTCCCCAAAACCTGGCACCATCCTACAAATTCGCCCCAAATTGTGCTAACAGAGCGCTGATTTCACAGATTTTCGGGCGAAATTGTTGGGCACGTTAAATGGCCTATAAGGCTTTAATTTGAAAATTTATGGTCATGTGGGGGGCCATGTGCTCGAGGCTAAGGCCAATGTCTCGCCCTAGTCAATCGTCCCCCCCACTCCATTCGTTGGTGGTCATGGTGCGTCCAAGGGATGGCCCTTCCCCAGAATGCGCAATACATTAACGTTAAATACATGTTGCCACCATACGCTATTAAGAACTATTGGTGTGGTGTGTTGGTAGAAGGATTGGTTTTGATGCTTGGAGGTTGCGGGTTCGACCCCTGCTGCTACTACCCAGACCTTAAACAAACTTTTGGTGGCCCCGGGCTGCCACGTGGCAGCCTTTGGATGGGCCATGTGTCAGCCTGTGGTTGGTCACCTTCCAACCAATAGAATTCATCCAAAAATGAACAAATCACATCATGCCACTTGGAACCACACGATTCACTGAAGGCCTATTGAAAAGTCAACCTTGCCACCTTAGCATACATAGTCAACGCCATGCCAACAATACAAACTACTAACTGGGTTGTCACATTTTGCAAAAATTCCTCTGTTTAGGAAAACGAAAAGAGCATGATACTGGGAGCATACGGTGTCCGCTTCGTACGAAATGAGTTGTGCTAGATTTAGGATGTCGAGAACTACATGGCCATTTAGGTTCCACACTGATCCAAAAACTTTGAATTTTGAGCTATTTTTTGAGCACTTGATCACTTCTCCCCACTAGAAGCCTTTTGGACCCCAAAAGATCACTTTCAGTTATCCAACAGGTGAGGGTACATTTCCCTCACATTTCTAATCTCAATCCATTTAGCTTTTGAATGTTTTTTTTCCTTTGAGCCCCACTCAAAGTTAGTCCACACTCCCTTGTTTTGAAGACCTTGTTCTTTTGTCAAGAATGGTGTCTTGCCGTATTTCAT
>Ga0115848_100254_pt1 | contig 18679 bp, 16 predicted proteins | sample InSIn3gowninarea_FD_83862 | JGI IMG/M metagenome (GOLD analysis project Ga0115848, IMG submission 83862) | reverse complement strand
AAAAGAATCTGAATAAAAATTTGAAAACATGTAACATCTATTTATAGATAAGTGAAAGTTAGAAACATATAAATATCATTTATATCAAAGTACTATTTATATCTGACACTACTTGGTACAGTGCAACTACTTCATACGGTGGTAACTACTATTATAGGGGCACTTGCTATCGCTTGGTTGTAGCTGTGGAACATGCTATCGTACGATGGTAGAAGTAGCATCTGTTATCACATGATGGTAGCTACAACATCTGCTACCGTATGGCTACAGACATAGCATCTGCTACTGCATGGCTATAGTTGCAGCATCTGCTATCGCATGGCTACAACTGCAGCATCTGCTATCATATGGTGACAACTTAGTGATTATAACATTTTGTTAAAAATAAAAATAACTAATTTCTAATATTACCTCTTTCTAGTGGACTTCCATGGGGAGAAGATACATCTTCAACCAAAAAATTTGATGCTCTATCAAGAAAACTCATTTCCTCTCATAAACAGTTACCATAAGTCATGATTTACATCTAATAGTTTATCAAAATTATGAATATTAATTGTAATCTCTTTGGATAATGGAATTATAGGAGACAAAACTAGACTTATAGCAAGGTTAATAACAAACATTACTTCATCTTAAAAGTTCAACATTTTAGCATCACTCAAAGTTAGATTCTTCAATCCAATCTCTTAGTTTTGTTCAACCTCTCAACTTTGCTCATTCATTTCAATTAAAAAGACCAAGATTTCAACATATAAAGAATGTACTTTTCTTATATTCCTAAAATGTATAGCACTATCTTTGGCATAACATTGGCTCTTTATATATGTCACATCCAAAGTATCTATATTCTCAATATCAAATATGGTTATCAACATATAAACATGCATTACATTATTTTACACAATTTGATCATCCTATCAAGAAAATGATAATCATAAGGTTAGCATCTAGTCAATTACTAGCTAAATAATATTGAAAAAAATAAGTATAAATACCACTCCACATATAAAATAAAAATAGCTAATTTCTAATATTACCTCTTTCTAGTGAACTTCCATGGTCAGAAGATACATCTTCAATCAAAAAATTTGATGCTCTATCAAGAAAACTTGTTTCAAGAACAACATTTCTTTCTCCTACAACAATCAACAATGGCACAATATGTTAAATTATAATATAATATATAGAATTAAATATAAAATTATCAATTAAAATTTAAATACATGTATGCATTGAACACTCAGCAACTGCGAAAGGTGATCCTAATACATTCCTAGTCCTCCTTGTAGAGAATCATCTTAATTTTAATGGACTACTAGTTTTTGTAGACTCATTATCACCCCTGCCTTCTAGATGAACTCCTCTAAGAGCTGCTTCTCTTTTTTTTAGGTTTGCTCTACCAAACGTTGAAAAAATATAATTTGATTAATATTCATAAAATTTTAAACATTCAAATATTTGATTAATTACATGAACTTCCTCAGTCAATAAACCTTGAGCTATCATTTTTGCATCCAATGCTGTTAGAATTGGAGCTGTATTGATAACATTATGCAATATTTCATAATAAAGAGCTAAAATATAATTTGTACATGAGATAAAACCATTGTCATTTTGAATTGCAATGGACAAATCATTTTTCATTTTGTTCGAAATAAAGGAACACCAGTCAAATTTTTTACCACTCAAAGAATGGAGAATGTAAACTATTGACCATAAAGATATGTCAGATGTTCTTCCTTACAAGACAATTCTGGATTGAAAAAATTCATAGACTGCCTTGAAATACTCATGGAGGAAGTTTTTGTAAGAAATACCCCTTCTATTTTGATATTCTGCACAATTAAAAAATAATTAATCATTTAACTTTTATTTATAATAAAATAAATTATTTAAAATGAAATTTTAAAAACAAGTAAACAACTTATGAGGATTGTCAATTTGAATGTTATAAACTTCCTCTAAATATATTTTGTCTTCTTCTCTCAATAAAGCTTTAGTGGTGAGTTGGACTACATCATCACCATGATGCGGTAAACCTATCAAATGACCAATGTCAGTGGTAGATACTCCAAAGAAAAAGTTAGCCAATTTTGTAGCTACATAAAACCTTGATTCTTGAACATCATAAATTGACATAAGATAATCTAATAATTTTGAATCTATATCAAATTGGGGCATAAAAACAAGCTCTTTAAACCCTGTTTGGTCCACCCAATCTGAATAACAATCTAAAGTAAAATATGATAAAATTGAAGGGCATGATATATTCCTATACGAAAATTGATAGATGGTGGATGGTGGAGGGTTTGACATGGTTGTAAATTAATAATCCGTATAGCTTAAAAAAAGAAAATGACAACTACAGCTCTAACAAGTCAAAATTATCAAAAACTATAATTAAAGTATTACTTACTAAAATTTAACATGTGGCAACAAGCTATAGATGGATTTGGAAGGGAAATTCAGCTGTAAAAAGGTGTGGAAAATGATAGAATGAAGAAAAGGAGTTAGCTAATGGGTATATATAAGAATTTCCCAAGTGGCACTATGATGTGGACCTTCCACACATGGTATATTCAGTTCCAGTACGGATAAGTTAGAGAGAGTCATGCTTGACGCTAGGCGGTTGCAACAAATCTTTTATTTTGATTGTTGTCAAGCAGTAGCAAGATCTATCAACTGGTTAGTAGCAAGATTTGGTACCAACGATGGTATAAATCTACCATTGTGCGGTATCGCATTTTTGCTATCATGTAGTGGCAATTTGCCACTATGCGCTAGCTTTTTGCCATTGTATGGTGGCATGACAATTCTACCATACACTGGTGTATTCCTACTGAACAATGGCACAATGTTATTGAGTGGTACCATGCTACTACCAAATAGTAGCAACATGGTCATGCCATCGCCCGATAGCACAATAATTTGCCAAAAAAATTTCTTTTTTTTTAAACTTAATTCAAATTTGCCTCCTAGTTTTTTACTTTTTAAGTTCAAATCATCTTATTTACGAATTTGATTCACCTTGAATTCTCCATTTTAGTTTTCAAAATGTGCTCTTAAAATGATCCCTAATTAAAATAGTGCATGTCTCTTTCCAAAGCTAGAGATACGAGAGGATGATTCATGAGGAATCAAGATAATGAAATGCAAGTTTAGATATCAGAGGAGGAATATGTTAGCAACACTCAAGATACCATAAGAGAAGAGAACATTGAAGATACAAATTCAACCAATCAATTTATCTTTATTCAAATTTAGGAAAGCATCAAAGATACCACGTGAAAAATAATCATCATGCAGATGCTAATCAAGCTATGTTTTAATTTCCCATCAATACTCCTACTGATGATACTAAACTCAAGTCCATTCCTCCTGCATTAATCCCTACATTTTTTGAAAATCCCCATTAAAAACTTGATGCATTTTTGTTTGAGTTTGATGTATTATGCAGAACGTATGACTATACAAAAGATGCACGTAAGCTCAAGTTATTCCCTTCAACACTCAAATCCCATGCTTTGAGATGGTTTATGGGATTGGTAAAAAAAAGGAATTGCTACATGGGAAGCCATGAAGACTAAGTTTTTCAACAATTATCAAGACTACTATAGAGGAAGGGAGATCAAGGATTAATTTTTAAGGATGCAGCAGAAAGAAGATGAGACATTAGAGGACTATCCAAATACTCTATAATTCTCGAGGACATATTAAAGGTGATATTTCTCAAAGGTATATTAGATGAATACCTAAATGCTTTAAATCAAATATTTGGTGGAGACATATTCTAGCTTAGCTTTAATGAAATTAAAACATTATGTTAAAACTATTTAAGATCCATAATGAGGAAGTGAAAATCTCTTAGAACTACAAGGGTGATAGGAGATCATAACTCCAAAAATAATAATGGGGTTACGAAGGGAGGAATCAGTAACCTACTAGAATCTTTTAAAATAAATATGCTCTCTACCTTTGCTTTTCTATCTAATACCCTAAGTGTGTAAAAAGGCATGTTCAAAATGAATGTACCTTAAACAAAATAAGGACATGCATCATCTATCAGGATCCTCATAGAATAGATGACTACCTAGCATTACCTCAAATCAAAAATATTTGTCAACTTGGTTTTGAGGATTATGAAGATGTTAATATGATAAATCAAAGGAGATTTGGTGGTCAATATCCTCTAGCATAGGTTCCATGGAATCAACCATAACCCCAATTTAATGCAAATCAACAACAGGGGAAGTATAATGGATCTTATCAAAGGAGACAAGGGTTATACCAATAGCCCATGCAATAACAAGGTGTATATTATCAATACTTTCAGCAACCATTTAACCAACAAATGCCATAATAAGGAAAACAACCTATGTAGTTACCTATGTAGTAAATGCAAGTACCAATGCAATAACCTTACTTTAAATAATAACCACTATTACCAACATCATCTCAGCCTCAATAACAATTAGTTCAAGTAGCCCCTTCACAACAACAACATCAACAACAAAGGCTTTCCATGTAATTGCCAACCCAACTAATTATCAATCGAAATAATAATAGAGTAACACAAGTGTATTATGTATAACATAATCAAATATATGTAGTAAACGTTGTGCAAATAAGGTCAGATATAAATAGTACTTTGATATAAATGATATTTATATGTTTCTAACTTTCACTTATCTATAAATAGATGTTACATGTTTTCAAATTTTTATTCAGATTCTTTTCCAATCAATATAGCTCAAGATCCAGATATGGAAGACTCATCTAATTAGCCATTATGAACTACATCAACTACACCTACCTTAGGTAATTACTTTTGGAGTTAGTTTTACATAAACTTGTTATCCCATAGATATAAATTCATATTTTTATAATAAAAAAATTATTGATATAGGTGGTTGATCTAGTTTACAAAAATGGAGGTCACCCATGTTGCCTCCTCGTCATCCATCTGTACATCTAATCTCTATAAGAAGAGCTGGAAAATGCTTGAATCTACAGCAAGAGGCTCCTACCATGAACCATAGAATAATGAATTTATCAGTAATATCTTCATTTTCTAATTTACAATTAGATGGTGTACAGAGTGTTGATATTTCTGGTTTACAAAACATCCCTTTGGATGTTGATTATTTGGAAATGCATAGTGATTCAAATCCACATTTGACCACTCATGACATTATTTAGAGTCAGGTTAATATTTCTCAATAGCCACAGAGAAATACTGCAGCTCCCTCAGGAAATACAGAGGTAAAGATGGTAAAATCGATGATGAACTCACCAACTTTCCATTGGATTCACTTGTTTGTAATGATACATTGGCAGAGTTGAAAGATGTTGTCATGGATAACATCAATACTTTAAAGAAATGGGAAGTACGGGCAAAAGAATTGATAAAGGAAATTAATACCCGTTATCATAATTATTCTCAATGTGATTCATTGTACAAATTGGTCGAGAATGAACTTGCTAAAATAGAAAGTTTAAAGGATCAAGCATAGGTAGGTTCAATTAATGTTCAATGTGAATACGATGATAACATTATGGGTATTATGTATAACTGTTTAGAAAATTTAAATGCAGAGGCCCAAGTTTATTATGACCTTTGGGTAAGAGATAAAGGTTTGGTAGAGATTATGAAAGTGAAAAAGGAAGAAGTTGAGGTAACAATTTATTTTTTAATTTCAATGTTTATATATTTTATGTTTATGTTTTGAAAATATTTTCATATCTATGTTTATGATTTTTATGTTGTTATTTGATTGCAGGTTAGTTATGATAAAATTTCAAAAGATATTTAAATGTACAAAATTCATTTGAAAATTGGAAAAAAAAAAAAGGTGTTACTATAGCCATTCAAATGAAGGAAGAAATGGCTTACTTGAAGAAAATGAACACTTTTTATATAAAGACAATTAAGGAGAATAAATTCAATCCAAAAATCTTGTAGAAAGATAAATCAACTATATATCCAAGTTTGCTATCAACCGATAATATATCTACCTTTGACAAAAATATTTTACTTAATCTTGTCGAATCTGCTACTCTTGTCGATCTTTCATTGGATGAGCCAGAGGGGGTTGAGGGCTTAGGAGGAAAAGGAGGAGGGGAGTAGGTTTAAAAGCTTTGATCATTTCTATGGTTATCTTAAGACTTTATTTTATGTTTAAGACTTCGATGGTTTTTGTTAATAGTTGGATAACTTGGATGGTTTATATGGTTATTCATGTTGTTAAGACTATTGATCTTTAAGGTTATTTTTTATTTATGGTTATGGTTATGTTTTAATGATTATATTTGATTTATAATACTTTAGATTATGTTATGTTTGATTTAATGTTAAGATTATGTTTGTTATGTTAAGATTATGTTTGTTATTTTTTATAATATTTTAGATTTATAATATTTTGATGATTATGTTATGTTTGATTTAATGTTATAGTTATTAGTTAAGCTAAATTTAATGGTTATCTTATTTTTAAGATTACTTTAGTTTAGACTATTGATTATATGGTTATGTTTTTTTGAAATTGGATTATGTGTTAAGATTTTATTTTATATTTAAGACTTTGATGGTTTCTGTTTATAGTTGGACAACTTGGATGGTTTATGTGGTTATTCATATTGTTAAGACTATCGATCTTTATGATTATTTTTTATTTATGGTTATGGTCATGTTTTAATGATTATATTTGATTTATAATACTTTAGATTATGTTATGTTTGATTTAATGTTATAGTTATTAGTTAAGCTAAATTGAATGGTTATCTTATTTTTAAGACTACTTTAGTTTAGACTATTGATTATATGGTTATATTTTTTTAAAATTGGATTATGTTTATTTGAAATGTTAAATTTATGTTTAAATTTCAAATGTTATGTTTATTTTATATTTAAAATGTTATGGTTGTGTTGTTATTTTAACAATATTATGGTTCTGTTATATTTGATTATTTGAAATTTGAAATGTTATACAAGTATATTGACTGAATTTAGTATTGATTGAAATGTTATACAAATAACATACATAGAAAAAAATATAGTAATTGAAATTATAATTAAATAATAACATGAAACAAATTAGGTACTAAGAATATAAGAACAAAATTTTTATTCGGATATTTCACATTCAAAACCTTTGACAACATTTTCTTTTTTTGATTTCTTTGGTGTTGGTGTATATTTTTCTGTTTGAGCATTTTCCTCACAATTATCTGCACCTCTCCTTTGTGCAAAAGAAAACCAAATATCCACTGCCCTTTCTATCGGAAAAGAATCTAAAGCAGAAGAAGAAACATATAATCTTATACATGTATCCAAGTTTTTGTCCAATTTATTTTGAAGCTTGGATTTAATAAAAGATAAAGCATTGAACACCCTTTCATCTTCAACAAAACTCAAAATCATTGTTTGATATAATTCATATAATCTGAAACACTCACTTATATTCTCTCTAAGATAAGAACTTGGATAAAGTTTCATCCAAAGATGTTTAATGGCCCCATTTTCTGTTGGCTCTGATAATAGAGGGTATTGTTCAATCATAGCAAGTCCAAAATGGTTGGTTTATGTTGTCAACAACTCTTTACTTAAAATGCCATTAATGCTTTGTCCATTTATTTCTACAATTTTGCCAAAATGTGGTCCAAAAATTACCATGTATTTGTGAAATAAATTGCAAATTAACTATTCACCATTATTTGTATTCCAAAATTTAGGATTCACAACTGCCATAGATTCAAGAAAATCATCCCTTTGAAATCATTCATGGATTTCATTGATTAAAGTTGTACAATTTTTTCTCAAATTAATACGTGTTTCATAAATGAAATTATCAAATAATAGATGATTTACAAATTCATCTTCATATTCTGCTCCAACCAAATCATTTCTAATGTTTTGAACATGTAATGGTATCAACTTTCCTTTCACCTCTATACAAAGATGATCATTGATGTCAAATTTCAAAATATTATTTGGATCTTTAAAATTTATCAAAATATTCCATCTTTTAAATAAAGGACCTTGAAAACTATCTGCACCTGTATAAAGTATATCCAAAGATAAAGAAACCCATTTTCTCAAAGACATGAAATTAGATATGTATATAGCTCATTCTTGAGCATGTTTCATTAAAGTATTGATTTCCTATAACATTGGAAGAATTCCACATAAGGTCAGCAATATTTGAAAATATGTTAAATGAAATAGTAAATCTTTTGCCTTATCAACCGTATTACAATGCTCATACATATAACCAGTCAAAGATCGATATTCTATCAAAACTCTTCTTGTTGGTTCATACAATGAAATCCATCTTGTATCATTATCTCTTAAAATTTTATTTGCATTAGTAATTCCAATAGAAAATTTTTTGAACTCTCTATATCTTTTTGGACTTCTTACAATATATGCATGTAAATCATGAATAAGATCTTCCATTTTTTATACGCTTATAAAAGTGCTAACAATTCTATATGCAAAGTTCATTCTATATGTCATACAATGAATGGGAATCATATAAGGAGCTACAAAATTTTGTAGTCTAACACAAAGATCATTTCGGTTACCTTGCATTACTGATGCACCATCTGTTCCAACACATATCAATTTTGTACCAATTTCATAGTCATCCATTCTAACAAAAGTTCTTAAGTTAGAAATAACTAAATTGTAAAGATTTTTCACATTACAGTTTTCATCCATCTTATGAATATTCAATAGATGTGGTGTCCTACAATTATTCTGGAAAGTGTATACATGCATACAAACCCATGAAGTATTATCCACTGCTGTAACTTTATCAAGTGATAGTGAAATAAATTATGATTTTTTAACTATCTTTTAAATTTTTAATCTCAACCATCGATAAACATTTTGCCATTTCCCAAGAATTTAACTTTGACCAATGTTTTTGCAGTACATTCTCTAATCCAACTCTTTGATATAAAGTTTTAAAATTCATAAAATCTGCAATGGGCCTAACCTATTTGAGAATATGAAATATAGTACAGAATTATGTAAATTTTGTTGACCTTTTTGCATAATTAATTTTTTCAAAATGTGTTTCTAGTGCTCCACCTTTTTCTTGTACAATTTATTTTTCTTTCATATACCTTTCATATTCTACTTTATATCGTAAGTGATTACACTCATCTTTAGTTTTATCCCTGCAACACTTAATTGTCTGTCCATTCTCATCTATTTTGTTGTAATATAATTTACCACAATGTTTTTGTATTGTATCTAGTTTCAGTTGCATTCGATGTTCTTTTTTTGTTGCCCAAAAACATATCATACATTTGCACTCTGTTGGATCATTTCCATCACCAGGATCAATTGGTTCAATGAATGGATATTTTGCTACCCAATCGACTTGCAAAGCTCTTCCAATAGTCCATTTCGCACTACATTTTCTTTTCAACTATCCATTATTTTTTGTTTTAGATCTTTTTTTAAGATTTATCTATACATTTTTTTGGACTTTTATCTGTATATGTGTTAGAAGGATCATCATCATGTAAAGGTGGTCCACCTGTATGGTACTTAACTGAAAGTCATCATACATCAATTGGAGCAAGATCAAAAGGTATATGACTATTAGGGTTTTTTGCATATTGACATTAAGAATTACTATTATTATTAATTGAAACATATAGATGGTATATCATTATAATCACAATGTACTTCCATATATCAAATAAATAAATTTAAAATTTTGAGTCTAAGAAATTAACAATAATGGCTAAGAAAAGTACCTCTATCAATTGATGCTTGATGAGTTTCTTCATTTTGTGACCCTTTATTAACAAAATAAGATAATATATATTTTTTTCATCCATCATTACTTTTCTTAGAGTCCATCCTCATAGAATCTACAATTAACATTTGAATTTAAAAAATATACATAGTATAAAAAATAAGATAAATATATAAAAGGTAGTAGTGACACAAAACAAAAGTAGAGTGCTATTGGACGAGGGAATGTTGCCACCAAATAGTGACTTGTCATCGAATGGTGGTAGTCTATCTCTACATGGTTGTAGCCTGCTATCATACGATGGCAAGTTGCTATCTTATGGTGGTTATAAGCTATCGCACAGTGATATTCTACTATCATATGATGGTAAACTACTACCGTAAGGTGGCAAGTTGCTACTAGATGATTACAGGTGCTACCAAATGGTTGCAAGTTGTTTTCATACAATCGTAACATGATATTAGATGGTGGTAATAACAAATCAGATCTTAGTTCTTACCATTAATTGCATGCTTTGTTGATTCTTTACTCGCTCACACAATGCGCAAAGGAGATTCAAATTTCATCCAGAAGAAAATAATAATGAATGGAAATATGAAATTTATTTTTTAAGTAAGTTATTTATATAGGGTGATTTACTCAAAATATAAATCATAATTTGTAATTTCAAGGTGAAGTCGGCTAATTATTATTTCTAAACATTGGCAAATTAATTAAAATTTAATTTTGTTTTGGTGACTTAGGCCCCAAAAAAATAAAAAAATTTGGCAACTTGGTTTTTGTGCTAAAGTACAAAATTCACCATTTCCAATTTTTGAATTGCTAAAATTTGCTTATTAGCAAATATTTGTGGCTAAAATGATCCCTGATTTTAATGAAAGTAGAATGATTTACTTCATAAATGCATAATGAGTAGATAAGAAAATGTTAACTTTTTCTCTATCCCTCTATTATATTATGGTTTAATCAAAATGAATTATATTGCTTAAACTCCTTCCTCGATAACAATGCCAAAATGATAGTTATTTTTAGGATGCATCATTTATAAGTCAATCTAGGAGGGGATCTTATGAAGGATTCAACACTGTATATGCATACCAAGGTTATCTTGGAAAATGCCTACTTAACTATCTCCAATCTTAGAGAATGCAAAGTGGAAGTTTTCAAATCCTAGAAGTATTTCTAAGCTCTCATGATGAACATCTCGTTATATCTAACACTTAGGGAAGATCAATATATTGATATCCCAATTTTGCACCTTTCACCAAGAGAGAAAATAAACTAAACAAAATCGAATAGGACCTAAATTGATAAAGCCTAATCGTAATAGGAAACAAGAAACAATGATTACAAAAAATCATAACTAATCTTAACAAGAAATATGAAGAACTACATTAACATGGAATTGAAAGCAAATAGTACATAAACAACTCTTCAAATAAAGATGATATTGATTAAGAAAGACCACACAATAGTTTATCTCTATTGTAAATAAGCACTACCATAGCATAAAATATGAATACACATCAAAGCACAATTGTGTAACTAAATGCTAACCATTGAAGCATTCAATCTTCAACTTATAGGGGGCCCTTCCTATGAATCTACAAGGAATGATCCAGTTGCAAGAAAGAAATATCCCACTGAATCTTAATCAATGATATGATCCAAAATAATACCATTCATTCATTGAATAAAATAATTACACTATCTCATCTCTTATCCATTATAGTCAAAACATAAGAAGAAGCAAACACATTCCATCTAGCTACTTAAATAAGTTTTTTACAATGGCTCCTCAGAATTCATGGAGCACTACTTACAATTAATTAACAGAAAAATGTTCTTCTAATACTATCGACCATAAAACAACTACCAGTTCTCTAGATCTATAAAATGGGAAATGTCAAAGTGCCACTTCTCGAGCTAGCATTAAACATGATCTGGATACATGACTGGTAGTTGCAAAATTAGGTATCTTCATTCTTTAAATGCTAAGATACTATTTTCCTTGATTATGATCTCTTGAGGGTGCCAAAACCTATCATCTCTAGTATATCATAACTTGCCTACTTCCATAAACACATTCAGCATATTAATATGTAAGTTACTCAAATCGACATACATATCTACACTAATGTTAAATATTCACCTGAACAAAGATGAAATGGGATGCCTAGTGGATAGGTTCAAAGGGATGGAGTGATACCAAAATAAGAAAATATGGTTCAAAATCATATCTCATCTAGTTGGCATTTTCTCATCCAACTTGTTCAACAAATATCCGATCATCTCTACCAAATCCTCCAACCAAGGCTCTATGTTATCGATCTCTCTTTGTTCTTTCATCTTATTCCTTCTCTAGTAAAACTAATGAATGTTGGGTTGCATAAGAGAGGATCTCAAAACAAGAAGGTATCCTTGTAAAAATATTCTAAATATGGTGATGGATTCTTAATGCATCCAAAATGCTCTAAATTCCCCAATATCCAAAATAGGGCTTCCCAAAATTGGGTGATCCTTTCCTTAATCCTTAAAATTCCAATTAAGTTAAAATTACCTCAAATTCATAAGATATCAAATCAAAGAGTTTAAACCTGATAAAAGATGATTATGAAGGATGATGATTAGTGCTAGATATTAGAACTCATAGTAATATGCTCCAAAAAGCTCCTTACGATGGAATAGGCATCCAAAGGATGGACATATAACTCAGGGGCTCCAAACTCAATAGTAGGAATTTAAAATATATTATATTTCCTCATGACTCATCCAAACACACTCTAGATGTTGGATGAACTCTTTTAATACCTCAAATCCAACCCACGATCCTTCAAAAATTTGATGACCTATCCTTAGCTAACTAGATCTTGGATGTGATGCCAAATATGCCTTAAAATTATGGTGATCTATCTCCCAGGTATGGTGCTACAACTTTAAGTTTAAATGTACTACAATCCCTTACATATGAAATTAACTTCACTAGATCTGATGGATTTCTGAATCTCCATGTAGTAAAGGATCTCTAAACCCTATATATGGAAGTTAATTCCACTGGATCCCTAGATCTAACTTATCACTCCAAACTTATCTTTGTAGGTTGGAAAGAGCTAGGCTCTATTACCATTGTAATAATCCCAAATAGGGCTCAACCTAAAATATATGAAAATCAATTATTCCCAACTCAATATGCTCAAAATGAAATTATCTAACCATGTAAATAATTATCTAAGATTATGATAATTAGTAAATTACTCAAATCATACTAGATACACCCAAATTATATCCTAAATCATCTCACAAAAGTAGTACAAATTATCTTAAGCCACAAAATTACTCAAAATAACATCAAAATAGTACACATCCAACCTACAATCACATAACTCAAAATATTGAAAGGGAATAAGCCAGTAAAAATTATATAAAAATGTTATTGATATCAGATAATAATTATGAACCAATGTGAAGTCTCAAGGAGCATAGAAATTTTCTCAAAGGGGTGATGTCCCACTAGGGTGATCAGATCCACCTCTCTAAAGCTTACAAAATATCTCAAATAGCCTCTTCAATTACAATGTTTCACTCCTAGGAATAAGAAGGGATTATAGGATCCTCACTCAACCTTCATATCTAATCAATCCTTTAGCTCTGCTCTCTTGAACTAACAATTATTGCATAAGAGCCTCCAAGAGTGGATCTAACTTAGTTGATATGAAAATACTCTAAGATCTCATTGTAGTAGTGATGAAGCACTAGGGCCTTGATGCACATAGCAAAAGGGAAGCACTAGGGCTTCAACTACAATAATAGTGGTTTGGCTAGAATAAGCTTGAGTACTCCAACATCAAGACCTCCCTTATGAACATAAGAGGAATGGGGAGAAGATCACACCAAGGTAAATTATTTAGATAATAAAATATGATCTTCAATTGAGGCATCTCCCTCCTTATATATTTAATCTATTTTTTCTTCTTGTTGATTGATCGACCTAGTCCAGACATTTACTACAAAATACTCCTAAATTACAAATTACATACTTTACATATGACATCCCACATTGGGATGATAAATTATAACCCTAAATTATAAAATTAGGTCCAATTGACCTAATAAAATACTCATCATTTACTAAAATCACTCCTAAGTACCCCTATAAGAGGTACACATACCCTTGGAGTGCTCATTACTTTTTTTTGCACCCAAATTTAGAACATACATCATCATAGGGCCAGAAATAATATTAAATTACATCAAGATAACTAAAATTCATCAAAAAATACTAAATGTCCTCCTAGAGGATGTGCACCCTACTTTATGAGATAAAATAGCTTAAAGGTGAAGCACTCAAAATGGGACCCCCAATTTGGGTTCATTACAAGAGGCCCACTCCTAGAGTTTGTAGGGGTTTCCCTTATGCTATTTTCTATTGGTCAAACCCTTTTCTTTGAGCAATACCTCAAAGGCCTAAGCCTTTGGATTCTAAAACATTTGCACAAAAGTTTGAAAGAGGCACTTTCTTCTTATTTTTCAAAGCATAATATTTAACCAAATGCCCTATTTAACCATAGTGAGAATAAACTAAGGGTTTGTTATCATATTCAAAAATATATGTCCAAGTACCCAAGTTAAATTTAAGGTTTATAGATGGGGGAAGATCCTTTTTCATGTCAATAGAGAAAAAAAAAATCTCTCAAATATCATTCTAGATTAAAAATAAGTTGTAGAGTCTAACATGATAGGTTTCACTATGAAATAGATAATCCCTAGCAGAATATCATTATGCTAGAATTGAAAGGTAAGTATAAGGAGTCTAACCCAAATGGGGTTTGTATTAATAATTTGACTAAGGGATCAAAATTTTAACCCCAACATTTAAGGAAGATACCTCTCTTGTTAAAGAACCATGACTCGCTTAATTAAATGTTTTTAAATCTCCTCAAGGAGGAGTTTTACCATGAAAAACTCCTTAGGAAGGACCATGATAAACAGGTGACCATGGGGCTTCCATCTTTCTTTATACCACATTTGAATAATATTTATATCTAATTTAGAACCAATAAACTTACCAACAAGGTTTTCCCAACCATGGTTTACTATCGATTGTATCAGTTGCTTAAGAACCTAAAGATTTCCTTATTGAGGGATAAGAGAAACTAGCTCATAGGGTACACAATTTTATTATGCACCACCCTTGAATAAGATCTTGAACTATTCTTTGAATCATTGGGGCCATGGACCTCATGAGATCCTACCATATTCATCTCAATGAAGGGACCTACATTTGATCATTGCACACATCCTTAAGGAATCTTAGAGGCCACCAAACCTTGATCGCCATGTAATCTTTATGAACCATTCACACCAATGACCAATTCAAAATAATTGGAGCAAAAATAGCTCTTATCTCATCTCTCCTTAAACACAAAATTTCTTGTTTGTTCATGTTTGAATATCTTATCATCCAAAAGTAATTCAATGATTTCATTATATCATATTGTAAGTTATATTTTTGAAATTGAAAATAAAATAGAGAGCTTCTATAAATTTATTTACTATGTTGAGATATTAACCCTTGCTTTAGGTTATGTGATTAAATTATCTAAGGAACACATAACTCAAAATTAAAATTTAGATGAAAATAAAAAAATGATAATTGATAATAATTGAAAATAATAAATAAAAGAAAAATTAGTAATTTAGATGTGATACTTTTAATATGCATGATGTTCTTTGATTTTGAGAATATCTAACCTTATAGGGTGGCAAGCTTATGTGCCCCATATCTTCAATTGAAATGATTCCCATAAGTGGAATTCTTATGAAAATAATTTCCACCTTCGATGGCATGATTGCTTCTTGACCATGGAATAATGAATAAGGAATGTTCTCCATGGGGTCCAAAATGATAATATTGTATATATCAGGTTATGTTTTTGGCTTTTCCAATCATTCATAAAATTTTATGTATGCATGATCATTTTACCTATATATTTTCCTATGTTATTTTCTTATGTAATATAACATAACATAATGAAATAAAATACTTAAATTCATAAATATGTATATAAAAATTAAATTAACAAGTGAAGGGGTAATTTGATGCCAAATGAAAGAGAAACCCATAAGTTATAATCGTCAAATATAATATGCATGTTTACTTGGATGGCTTTTATAAATAATTTGAATTATATTTAATTTTTGAGAAGAAGTGTAATATGGTTCAAACCTTAGTACTCCATATTGTGATTGCATCCAAAACAACTGGCACCTCTCCACGTAAGGAGGGAAGAGGACCAAGGCTACAATATTAATGCTAAGGGAGAGTTTATCTACTACCAAGATGATAGATGGATATGCTAGACCTACAAGAAGATAAATGTTAGTAGGGGTCTCAACACTCTAGTCCCTTAATGCCCTAGAATGTGCTCAAAGAGAGGTATTAAACCTACTTGAAGCAATGTAGACACCCTATCCCATCATAAAATGGCACTATAAAGTAAGGTAATGCCTATAATACAATGTGATATGCTCATGTTGTGTTAAGATAATGATAAAAAAAATGATAAGACAAGCTAAACTACCATGAATGTAGCCTAGACACATACTACATACTCACACAAATGAATATAAATATTATACATAAAGAATATAAGTACTCCATTTCTCCAAGATAGATCCAAATGCTCTCTAATACCTACAAGGATGGTCAAAATATGTCAAATGGAGTACAAAGGGGTGTTATGGCTTATAGTCTTGCTCAAGGGTTCTACTATGCAAGATGGATTGACTGCAATGACTATGGCGTAAGGACCAAAATGAGCAAGAGAGGGAGAATGGATTTCAAATTTGACTTTATACGTGATACATTGAAATGGTGGGTCGATTTACCTTGTTGATTAGTCGATCATTAGGCTAACCGGTTGGCCAGCCAAGGCAATCGATGAATCAATCCTAAGCTTGATATATAAGGCTATAAATGGCTATGATGTAGTGATGAGATATAAAATGATCAAGGGAAACAAGCTATTTTGAGGTACTTACAGATTCCCACTTTTGAGGTGAGAATCATGAGATGAGAGACTCAACTCAAAAGATAGCGGGGAAAGTGATGATAATAAAAAGATGAAAATGATGAAATGATAACACAATAAAATGATGAAATATGATAGGATGATGATCAATGACTAATGATGTTTTTTTTATGCACAAAATGATATGGAGTAACATAAACATACCATATGCCAAGGGATAAATACTAAAGTATGCGACTCAAGGTAAGTTAAGGAGATAACTTTACCCCCCATGCTCAATGGAAGGTAAAGAAAAATCAATGGTAAGTATTTCCCCATACTCAATGGAAAGTAGGATGTTACCAAACAAGAATAAAATCTTGCTCCATGCTCAATGGAAAGCAAGATAAATAAATAAGGATATATTTTCCCCATGATCAATGGAAATCAAATATATTGGTAAATGACCAAAGAGATGGTGTGTGCAATGTGTTATCATACAACAAGCCAACATAGTCATGTCGAGGGTACTGATGGCTATAAAACCTCATGGTGCCAATATTATCATGATGTAATCAATTGGTACTACAATAAATAAAATAAAATATATCATTATACATAACAATAAAAGGTAAAGGATATATGCTTATCCCCAATAGGTGAAGGGTAAAAATAAAGATAAAATAATCTTTGCATTTCCCCAATATTTGAAGGATGAAAAGAAAGATAAAATGATCTCTTCTTTGATCCAACAGTTGAAGGGTGAAATGATCAATCAGAATGAGAGTTGGTTTTGACACATAACAGGTTGTATAAGATCATCTTGAAAATTCAACTCAAGTCTAGTTTTGATGCATGATAGGTCATGTAAGATTGAGTCGAAGAGAAGGATCATAGGCTCATAGACCTACCAAGCATTGGACTATAGCACATAAGAATACAATTCTTGAACAAAGGATAAGATATTCAAAAGGATTAACCTTTCCCCATGCTAAATGAAAAGTAAGGAAGAACAAAATATGATGAATCTTTCCCCATGCTTAATGGAAAGTAAGATAAAAAATTTTGAGGATAAATTTTCCCTATGCTCAATGGAAAGCAAATGAGATCTCCTCTAATATATAGCTTTGCCCCATGCTCAATGGAAAACAAAGATAAATATGACCAAAGCAATGAAGATAAAATCATGATATATGGCTTGCTATAGATATGATAGGATGCCAATGTGACATTAGCAATGACTTAAGATAGTTGATATATTAAGCCCAAATAAAAGAACATAAGGTGGTGTTAACAAAACATCATCAAATCATTGATAATATATTGATCAGTGATGAAAATATCAAATACAAAATACATGAAGAGACAAAGATAAAAAATATAATACTGATCAAAGATAAAAGATGAAGATGATGATTTCTTATTGATTAACTGATGATTATAGAGTTAGCGAAGTGATTCATCTATCTTAAATCCATTATCACCTGCTCCATGAGAATATGTTTCCCTCATAAACCATGATAGTCAATAATCTATGATCAATCTGAAAGGAATGATATAGGGCAACCCAATATATATGATTTTGACCCAAGTGGTTATGTCCTCATCAGGAAATGAGGCCCATGGCGAGTGATAATCATGTTGAGTCAAATGAACTTGAAAAATATGTGCCTATGATGATAGGATTGAAATACAGAGATGATAGATACACTTGATGAAATAAATAAAAGATGATGATGAGAGAGATGATGAACAAAGGGGATAAATAATGACAAAGGTAAGGCATAGGAAAATAAAATAAAGATGATGGTAAAATGATGATAAGATAGTTCAAGATCTTATTCAAGGGTGGTGCATAATAAAATTGTGTACCCTATGAGCTAGTTTCTCTTA
>Ga0115848_100251_pt1 | contig 18719 bp, 13 predicted proteins | sample InSIn3gowninarea_FD_83862 | JGI IMG/M metagenome (GOLD analysis project Ga0115848, IMG submission 83862) | reverse complement strand
ACCTTGTCCTTACAATTATTCTTCACTGAAAGTTACATTTTAAGACTCACTATGACTCATCTATATACATTGTTTCGATATGTAGAACTAGTGTGTATACGTGCCTTTGCTAAAGTGAACCTGCATATAGATATGTAAATGATGATTTAAACATTACAACAATTTTAGACTTTAGTTATACTTGGATCATCATATTTACAGACTACAACATGCACCAGTTATTCAGATAATTTATCAAATGACATAACGATAATTAACTTCAAGCCATAAGATGTTGACCCATCATTAGATCTTATCCTTCATCAAGTGCTAAGGTTCACCCTCGGTTCAGATCTAGATATGCACCATAACTCAATAACACATATACTAGATCATAGTCTTCATCAGATATTCAATAGTTGAGTTCCTTGGCCTAATGATCTTCTCCTCCTTTTATAGCCATAGGCCTTACTCAATACCATGGACCAAAAACCACTTAGAACCAATATCTTGGACCAAATACTTAGGGTCAATACCTCAAACCATATACCTTGGACCAATACCATGGACCAAAACTTATTTTTCCAAGATATACGTGCATTTCATTCTTTGAAGATGCATGTGTACGTATATGCAACTTGTGTACAATGAACCTGCATGTATACGTGTCTTGGCTAATGGTGAACCTAAGTATACCTCCATTTCTTCATCATGTGAACTCTGATCTAAACTCTGTGTTGTTGACCTACTGAATTGTGATCTATCATCTGAGTGAGTTGCCATCAAGGACAACACCTGTGCCATAATGCTAACACTTGGGATTCCAGCCACTATGTCCCATTAATGTGGTCATTCCATTTGCAGCTACTCACGCAGATTCGGCTCATGTCCAGTCCAAAAAAGATAAGGCAAACAACTTCATTGAGCACATCCAACATATTTTCTAGTAGGTCCATGACATTCTGTAGAAATCAAATGCCAAGTACAAGTAGCAACATGATCAACATTGGGTGCCACACATGTTATAGGTGGGCGACAAAGTTTGGCTACATTTGAAAAGGAATGCCTTACTGCAGGCTATCGGAAACTCAAACCACTCTGATATGGTCCTTACATCATTACAAAGGTTGTGGGAGACAATGCATTTGAACTCAGCACTCCCCCAATCCTTGGCCTACACCTAGTGTTCAATTTGGATTGCCTTCGACCATATCCACCATTACTAGACACATATGACATTGCAAAACAGCTCACACCCATAGAGTTAAATCCAGATTGCATGGAACAAGCTGCAACTGATCAGATCATGGACACACAGATCAAGCACACTCGTTAGCAGAATATCCAACTATATAGAGTTGTCAAAGCAGGCCAACTCCTTCACCAGGGCAAGTGGCTCACCAGGGACCAAGTTTAGCGGAAGTTTCCTCACCTCATGGAGGAACTCAATGCAATGGGGACCAATGCTTCCTAAGGGGGGAGGAATTATCCATGTGCATATTGGTGGTCACCGGCCAGTTCCACTTGGACCTACACCCTTGCTTCTTTCAGTTTTTCAATTTTGTTAATTGTAGCACAATTTACTATTTTTAGTAGTTTTTTGGGTCCTAAACTTCTGGAGCCATTTTTAGGCCATAAATGATGTTTTTTTGGAAATCTACGCCAGCAATTTTCTATCTAAATTGTCTTTTCTGTCTTAGTATTCAGAGAGATCTTTCTAATGGGCTATCATGGGTGTCAAATGGAGATAATATGACCAAGTCACAAGCTCGAGAAGTTGGTTATCCAACTCACCCCAATGGGGCCCATAAACTCTTGGTGTAACATCTCCTCAGGTTAGTGTTTTGGTTGTTTAGAGTTTGCTCTTATTTTTCAATAATAAAAAGGCCCTTGAGCCTCATTGTAGTTCAGTTCAGAGGCATGTAACCACCACATCTCTTCTCAGAGATAAGCTACCATCGCCCTAGCTGGTGTATTTCCATTTCTGTTTGTAAGCATATTTCAGTATTTACATTAATGGAACGAAGTATTAGTTCCACTGCATCTCTATGTTTATGTTTATATCTATAATTTGTTGCTTTCCTGTTTAAATCCAGATTATATAGAGTGGTTTTGAGACTCGCCCATTGTCCACAGACCATGGTATTGTAAAGAAAATGCTATATATAGATGAGTCATAGTGAGTCTTAAAATGTAACTTTCAGTGAAGAATAATTGTAAGGACAAGGTGCCAAGACAGGAAAGGTATGTTTACTGTATTTATGCAAAAGGGGAAGGCTTCTGTAGCTAAGTGCGTGGAGACTTTGGTAAGTCTGCAGGTTGAGTGCACATGACCCTCTAGCTGAGTGTGTAGGGAAAAGAAGTCCGTATCTAAACAATTATACTCAATAAATACTATTTTGATCCAATTCTGATGCATATGTGTTTCAATTATTACTTCTGCAAAGTTTATGTATGTTCTATGTTCATTATATGTTATGATTTGTATGAATTAATGCTTATTTACTACGTCAAACTAGTAGATCAATACTTTTTATGCATATTAATCATAATTAAGGACCTTCATGAAGATCTAGAAGTCATTTAGATAGATTTATAGTAGTTGTCTATTCAGAATGGTTAAAGGGGCGCGAAGATAGATCTAAATCTCAAGAACTTCAGGAATTCATCAAAAAAACCTATGGATGGAGAAACTTAGTTTTGTCATCCCCTAATACTCCTTCAAGTGAGACTGTAATCTACACTACATGGATTATTTCCAAAAGGGCCAAAAGTTAGGGTTTTACTGGTTGGGACAGATAAAGAGGAACTTGGTTCAAGCCTCATCAAGCCAACAAGCGGTTAAACAAGCGGTTATGTTGTTGGGACCAGGATGTATCTGAGGAATGTGTGATGTCGAATAAGTGGTTCCCTACTAAGAATGAAACCAAAAAGTGGATCGATTAGAAGTTGCATTCATTTGCAGCTTAGGAGAACAGAAACCCATGGTTATCCATGGTTATGGAGGTGGAGGTGTAGGTGTATGTAGTAGGGGTGGAGGTGGAGGTGGAGTGGATGGAAGATGTATCACCACGGTACCCTGACTTACCAACTACAGCGTGCTTCGTGGTGTATTCACAATAGTTCCTTCATTGTCACTAGAAGAGGATCCTAACAATTGTCTGTATTCAGAGCCTATTTCTCCATTCCTTATTAAGGGTTTTCTGCTTGACGTAGTCCCAAACATGAAGGTAATGGAATAACCCATTTTTTGCACAACAACATCTTAATCCAAGTTTTTAGATATTTTAACTATTTACATCGTGACCCCTTGAAGAACCTGCACTGTGCTTCACTATAGGTGATGCTCATATCGATTGTGAGCTGAGTAATGAATCCTCCTAAGATATGATCAATCCAATGATCAATGACCCACACGATGTTATTTTATGAAGCTTCCAAGAGGTTCACCAGTTCTAGGGTCCACATAATATGGCCATCAAGTCTCCACCTACCCTGACTATCTACTAATCTGGAAGCCTCACCAATGCAGGATCCGAATGTTGGAGTACAACATATTGAGTCACAATTGGGAAACCTGCACATGGAATTGCAGAGCCAAAAGACTGGAAAGGAAGCCTTGCTGGAGGTGTGCACTGAAGATTGGGGCATAAAATGTAAAGACAAGGGACATGATAAGGATGACTACCCTATTTATCAGAATTATTTGATTGTAGGAGGTCATGTTCCTTTGAAGCCTAAAAGCATTGTAGGATCGAGTGCAAGAGTATCCTTATGGTGTGATATTTTCCAAATAGCTAGGAAACATGTGACTGACCATTGTCACCTTTTGCAAAAGTTCATTCAGACTCAGCAACATTTTTTTTGCACATTCTATAAATTAGTTGGGCATGATGAGTGAACTATCGAAGCTATGAATTGATGATGGAGTGAACACCTACATATCGAATGAAGGCAAAAAATCAGCCTCAGGATCAAGGTGCAGGGGTAGCGCATGGAGGATTTCAAGGCCATGGAAGAGGAAGAGGAGGAGGGGCTAGAAAAGGTCGTGGAAAAATCATTTGTTATAACTTTCATGAAGAAATACATTTCGCACATGACTATCAGATCCCAACACATCCATCTTGTGAGTGTTGTGGGCAATTTGATCATGTGATAGAATATTGCCCAGTGCTGAAAGCCAATATGTAGGAGAGAAAGATGCAACAACCTACATAAACCATACAGATGATGAGGGAAAAGCCTTGTGAATAATATCACAACATTAATATAGTGATGCGAAGTGGTATGGCCATAGGAGAATGAAAAGGAAAGAAGCCAAAGATTGAAGGATGGGTGTGCAAGGCGGCTGAAAAGGAAGTCGTATTTGATCTCAACCAAGCTAGAGAACCTTTTATGAAGGCCAAGAATAATTTTTTTGAAGCTTCTACGTTAGGGAGTCAAGAGAAATCACTAAAAACAGTGAAGTACAGGACATGGATCCTCACTATTAGCTACTTTTCTGAAAAATTGTATGTAGATTTTGAGAGATAAGAAGGTAGTGGAGGGGCTCAAAGATCTAATTGATAATTTCTTGGGAAATATTAAGATTCCTATAGAACAATGCACTGTAAGAAAGTTGGGTAGACATAATAAGTGGATAGCGTGTAAGATGAGGCTAACCGCGCAAATTAGAGAGTATGAAATGGATCAAACTATCTTGGATTTGGGTTCTGATGTGAACGTACCACCTAAGAAGACATGGGAGAGGATGGGGAGACCTGAACTACAATGGCCTCCTATACATCTATGCATGGCCAATTAGCATATGATCATTCCTATGGGGTGCCTATATGGGTTAACAGTTGAAATTGGAGGGGTGAGCTATTTCACCGACTTTGAAGTGATTGAAATAATGGATGACAACAATCCTTACCTTGCGATATTAGGAATTGATTTGGCCTTCTACATGGATGCAGTAAATAATCTAAAGAGGTGAAGGATGAAATTTGAGAAGAAGGTGCTCAGGGTTATTGTTCCACTGGACCTTGCTGAAGGAGCGCACTACACTAAACTAGTCCAGAACTATCATTATGATGATGATTTGGATTAGATATACAAGATTACTATCTGTCACGAATATTGGATCAATCCCACCGAATATGAGTGAATCGTGTGGGATATAGATAGCTCCTGTACCTCAGATACAAATGAAGAACTTGAAAACTGGAAGGATATGTTGCATGAAGATTCTACACTACCATGTAATATGATGACAAAATTTCTTCATTGCATATCCATGGAGGTAAGATATCTTCCTCATTATGATAACTTAAATGATGTTAATTTATATTTGGATGAGTTTGAAAGAGAGGTGCCAAATGAGCATCAAATCTAGGAACTTGATCTGGCACTACATTCTGTGCTTGCTCGTTAGTGGGGCATGCATAAGGATAGCCTCGTTGATTGGAAGGAATACAGTCGAATGATAAAGCTAAGGTTTGGAGACATTAATACATGTATGCCTGAAAAATAGAGTGGCAAGGATGACTCGTGCAAGAACTTGGCACGATGGACTAAAGCTTGGGGAGAAGAGCCTCAACCAGAATGGGTACATATATTTTTTCATACCCTAGATACTATTCCTATGAATTGGTACTTGGAAACGGAGATGCACCATGGGATGGTTGAATGGGACATCCTGTAGGAAAGTTTTTTTTTTAACATTCAGTTTTGAGGATGGATTTGAGTGAATTGATGAAGTGCTCCAAGAGGTTAAGGCCAAAATATTTAGTACACTTGATGAGCTGATAGAATAGGTTCAACCAGATTGGAATACACAATTGTGCCATGTGTTGGAATGATACAATGTGACTATAGAAGAAGGAGAATATGATCCACGGAATATCAATATTGCAGAGACGGAAGGATAATGCAAGGTTGAAGGACCTAAAGATGCGAACCCAGATATAATGGAACCTTTGAAAAATAGGAAAGTAAACATCAGATTTGACGTGAAACCTAATTTTACAAGGGTAGGTCATTATTGAGATGCAGATATTGTTGATAAAGTTGCGGAGCTGCTACGTGAATACCAAGACTTGTTTCCCACCAAGTTCTCAGATATGAAGGGAATAGTAGGGGATCTAGGAGTGATGAAGATCACCTTAAAGCTCAATGTAAAGCCCGAGAAACAAAGACCCTACCACTTAAATCCCAAGTATAAGGAGAAGGTGCACAAAGAGCTGGACAAAATGCTGGAAGTTGGAATCATTGAGTGAGTAGAAGAGTCTGATTGGGTAAGCCCTATGGTTGTTCAGGAAAACAAGAAACAAGGTGAAATCAGGATATGCGTATATTTGAGAAAGCTCAACAATGTGTGCATTCATGACCCATTTCCAATGCCCTTTATAGATGAAGTCTTGGAGAATGTTGGATGACAGGAAGCTTATTCATTCACTAATGGGTTCTTAGGGTACCATCAGATTAAGATCACGCAAGAGGATTGCAGCAAGATGACCTTCGCAGCAAAGTGGGGATGCTTCTAGTATACAGTAATGCCATTCAGACTAAAAAATTCTCCCACGATCTTTTCGAGGGTTGTAATTGAAGCGCTTAAAGAGTTCGTCCATAGATTTTTAGAAGTCTATTTTGATGGTTGGATTGTATTTGGGTTGGTAAAGCGCCATGTTGCAAGTTTGTGCCTTATGTTGGACACTTGTTGCAGATACCAGATTGCCCTGAAATTGAAGAAAAATATATTTTGTGTTCCTTATGGGATATTTCTAGGCCATGTGGTATGTAAGAAAGAATTAATGGTAAAACCTACGAAGGTAAGTGTCATTGTCAATTTAGAGGTTTCGAAGAATGTAAAGCAGTTGCGCATGATGCTAGGCCACACTCGCTACTATAGGAAGTTTATCAAAGCTTATGCATAGATAACTGCGCCAATGGAGAAATTTTTGAAGAGGGACAAAAATTTCTTCTGGGATGAGAAATGTCAACACATTTTGGATGTGTTAAAGGACAAGATGGTGACTGCGGCCATTCTAGTGCTCCCTGTTACAGATATTTTTGGGTCCTGTGACTCCAAGCGACAAATATCCATAATTCAAGGGATTCTTAGCCCCTAAAGATGTTGTTTCAACCCCTAAAGGAGAAAGGTCAAAGGATTACAGCTCCTCCCAGAAAGTCCTTCATGAAAAACCACTCAAAACAGGTCAATTCAGGATAAGAGCACTTGCTCCATGGTCTGCCTGCGTTTAAGAGCAGGTAGATACACTTTGCACCTGTGTTTAAGAGCAGGTAGCCCTTCTACAGGGTGCGCTGGGTGGGAAAGTGACAAATGGCAGTGTTGGTTTGCAAGGTGGAAAGTCATGGAATCTTCCATAACTCTCTCCTGTGACACTTGCTACCCAGAATTCGACCTTGGATGAGTCATAGATGCTCATTCACCAAGTGGAAGCATGGACTATCAGTTGGAGGACACTAATCAAAAACAAAGAAGCTGACTCATGACCTTGTCAATGGCTATAAATGGATCCCTTTCCATGAGATCCAGAGGTTGGAATTTGGGCTTATTGCAGGAATTACTGACAGTTTCTTGAGGAGACCTTTGAGATTGTTGGGTGATTGCTTTTGTATGAGGTTCTAAGAGAACTCTTTCAACTCAAGAGGATGATGCTGGGTCGGAACAGCTGGTTGTAACTCTCTTGACTTATTTGATCAATAAAGCTATTCTTGTTCCTTCCATTTACTTGTGCAATATATGTTTTTCTTATACATGTGAATGGCTAATCTACACTGACCCTAGATTTCTTATATGATAGATCTTTGTTCTTGCATAGTATCTGGTTGCTTTGATTTCGCAGGTATTCCTAAAAGCTAGGCATATAAGCGGACAAGAACCGAACGGCTACAAGAAGGAGGAAGATTCAAGTAAGGAGTTCAAGCGGAAGACACAAGTTGGCCCCTTCTCTCTTCTTCTATCTATTCATATAAAAGGAAATCAAGTTAGACTTTATTGTGATTTTGTTTCTAAGGCACTACCATACCTTAGTGGGATAGAGTAGATCCGTGTGGAGACTAATCCCTATAACAAAAATGGTGACTCCACTGGGGATAACTTACTTATAGTTTGTTTGTCTATTTGTTATTGTTTATCTTATAAACACATAGACGGAGTTTGAAGATTAGCCAGCTAGCCTTCGAACTGCATTCGTTTTACGAATGTATAGTAGATCAAAGCTACTTCAGTCGATCTCTGGGTTGTTTATGAGTTGAACAATCGATCTACAAACTCTCTATTTCGTTCTCTTTATGGTATCTTAGAACCTTCATATTAGATCTACCCTTATTTATCAAGCTTATTGATCTTTTACACGGCCTAAAATACTGAACTAAACTGAAAATAGTGACTTGGAGCCAGTCAAAAGTCTTGTCACTGAGCCGGCACAGGTTCTGAACTGACCACCTGCTCTTAAGCGCAGTTCCCGAAGGGAGTACCTGCTCTTAAGCGCAGGTAGCCTGTCTAACAGGTGCGCTGGACTGTTGGAGCCTTTTGCCACTGAATTTTGGCCCCCAGTTTCACTTCCTTCAGTTTTATTCTCTGTTTTGCAGCCTTAGATCAGTGTCCCTCTGTTCAGAAACATCTTTTCCTTGCATAAATTCCAACCCCAAATGTGCAAAGGACTGTTAGTGTTTTTAGTTGTATTTTTATCATTTTCAGTCTCTCTTTCGCAAAAAGTAGTTTAATCGAGCTGTCGATTTGTGTCTGAAAAGTGTCGTAACTGTCGTTTTCAGCCATAGGCAGCCAAACACCCTTTAAAAGTGTTGATTATATGATCTACTTTTGCTTTTGATTCGAATTGGTGCATTTTTAAAAAGTGTCGCAAAGCTTCTTCTCTTTTCGAAAAGAAAATTGTTGAGTGTTTTTCTACCCTCTCTCTTCTTTGAAAAGGAAATTGTTGAATCGCTTTCGCTTTTGAAATAATTCGAATTTGCACATTTAGATTTCTTTTTGCATACACTAAGAAAGTTGAAAAAGAAATACATGCATTGTGCATTTGAATTTTAGACAATTTGTGTGGCTTGATTTAGGAAGAAGTGCATTGTAAAGTGTGCTCTATTCTCTTTGAGAAAAGAATTTGATTCTCTTTCCCTTAGTAGCTAGGATTTTCATAATCTGAAAAGAAGATAAAATTTGCTTATCATCTTTAGATTGCATTTAGGAATTACATCCATCATCACGCGGTGAACCTCAAAAGGCAAACTTCATAAGAAAGATCAACTTTAAAATAAACTGAATGAATCTAACAACACTTTGGAACTTAATGCAACATCTAGAGGTCTAGGATAGAGATGTGTTCCGGTGTCTTTAAACCTAGTAACTATCGTCCTCACTGTTGTTTGGGTGATTCCTCCACTTTGAGTCGGTAAGTGCGAATACGGACTTGAGCTCCCACGTACTGTCGTGTATATGTTGGGAGACCACTATAGGATTAATCCTTTTATCCATAGGAAGCCGTGTCTGTTGCCTTATCGATTGCAATGCACCGAACACAGCATTCGGGAAGATTGACTGCCGTACCGTAAAATGTATTCTGCAGTTTTGTGATTGATCTAGTACACCCTCTATTCCTAGATCTCCAGAGCAGTTCCTTTTGTTCCTTTTCAGACTCTATAACAGAAAAGGTCCATCCGAGAATTTGTCACTTCGGGCTCGTTAAAACATCGAAGGAGACTAGAGTCATCTTTTGTTTTTTCTCGACTCTTTAAAACTGAAAAAACAAAGTTGTGTCCAAGCGTCATAAAATTTATTTTAAGCGAAAATTGCCACCTCTTTTCCTACGTTGATCTTTAGGTTGAGAAAATGGAGTCTACCGACCAAAGGATGCCCCTTGGAGGAAATCCTAGTCCTTTCTCCTCATGGGGAGAAATCCGTGCACCCCATATGGCCACATTGTCACTTCCAGGGTTGACAATAGGCTTGCCTGTCTGGCTCTTCTCAACTTCAGTTGTAATGAACACCGCTATTCCTGAGCAATCTAGTCAGCAGCTAAATGATCCACATGTTGCCCTCAAGGCCTCCACTTCATCCAACTCTTCTTCACTTCCTTCCTCTTCGCTTGGTAAAGCTGAAAAAGAAAAAACCAAGTACCTAAGGAGAAGAAGGAAAAGAAGAAGAAAGAGAAGAAAGAAAAGGAGCCTAAAAGGAGAGGGGGCAACAGGACGTTACATAGCGAAAATCCACACACTGCACTGACCAGGCCTAAATTGCCATGTGTCATTTGCGAAGGGGATCATTTTCATAGAGATTGCCCCTCTGTCCCTCAGATCCTGAGGGATTGGTCCCCTCGATTGCACAATCCGGTTGCATCAACCTCTGAGTCTCATGTTGACAGCACACTGTCGACTAGTGGGAGTGAAGCCCACGGACAAAAAGGAAAGATTAAATTTCCTTGTAAATTGTGCGAAGGCGATCACACCGTCCACCATTGTCCCTTCTTAGATGAGGCAAAGAGAGTTTTGGAAGATCGTCCGGTTTCACCTATACGACTTCCGCCTGGATATAAAAAACTCTCGCTAAGTCCACCACTAGTTGAAAATCTGGCTGGCCCTCTGAAGTGGTCAGCCGAAGTGTCTATCGTCGACAATGAACTATCTGAATCCATACCTGATGAAAGTCAAAAGGTCGAGATGGCAGTTGACCCGGTCTTGCCTTCAGAAGTTCCATCCTCAGAGGATACTTTCACTGAAGAGAATGAGGATAGCACCGTCCAAATTCTTTTCATGAATGCAGACTCTAATGATCAGGGGAATAGCCTTCCCATTCCTTTACCGCAGGAAGGAAGTTCATCAGAGTCCTATCCGGCCGTATATTCGGTCCCACCTCCAAGCAACCTAGTTGATTCCTTTGATTGGAATCAACTAGGCAGACCCTGCTTACCGGAAAGTATACCATTTTGAATTATAGTTCAAATCTACCGAATGGTTATGACCGGTACCATCATACATGAAGGGGCTGCCGTGAGTATCCTTTCCTCAACTGCTTGGAAAGCGCTTGGTTCGCCAATGCTTCTGCCTGAAATGAGAAATCTAACGGGCTTTGATAAAGGAACCAGTCAACCGTTAGGTATTCTTCCCAATGTACCTGTTACGTTAAAAGGGAAGACCGTTCAGATGAACGTGATGGTAGTCCAAGGTCCGTTAGATTATAATCTACTCCTTGGTCGAGACTATATTTATTGCATGGGTGCAATTGTTTCCTCACTCTTTAGAGTGATGTGTTTTCCGCATGAAGGAAGAGTGGTCAAGCTCGTAGACCAACTTTCATTCCCCGGTTCACACACAACATATAGTCATCTACCATTCCTAAATGGTCTTTTACCTCAAGAAATGCCTCAACACCCAGTCCGTCAGCCTGATGAAGGTGAGTGATTCAGGGACGTGACTGAAACCCAGGGGGCATGCATCCTGGTCTGCTTCGGCAGGAAAACTCCAGGTATAGAATAGGTTTCTGCGAGAGTATATGACCTTCCGTAATTCCCGTCCGGAATTTGGAATTGAGGTAGGACTAACCTCCGTAATTCCCATCCAGAATCTGGTATGAGGTAGGTTTGGAATAAGATACTTTTGTCAAAGTTATGGGAGCGCCAGTGGCACTCCACGTTGTTTATTTTGATAGACAGCGCCGAGGAAATGTTTCATTTGCTACGTGAATAAAACAATCTTTGGTAATCTGTAAGAGGTAGGCCTCTCCCGATGAAACAATTGTTTTGTCTGCAAATTGAGGGGTAACCTTGAAATCATATTTTATACCTAGGGGCATGCGAGCCTTTTGGCGTGCAAGCGAAGAGCGACCATTTATTTTTTAGTTTTTTAGGTCCTCCCTTTAAACCTGTAGGCTAACCCGTTAAACTCATAGGATTGGTCGTTTCCTGACTTGCATAAAGAAAGGATGAGGGGCAAAGATTAAAAACGATGCCATTTTATTATATGAGACATTTCTATTATATGACTGGAATTATCGAGCAGTTTTAGTGCGGACTTCATGCTCATTAAAAAATAAACCTAATCATTGTGAGCAGGCTTTCCCCTAGAGTTCAAGCTCATCCAGAAAAAATGAACCGGTAAATGACCATCGTGAATTTAAAATTTCAGCCTTTTAAAGCCCTTGGATGTGTTTTGCGCCACCACCTCCATTTTGCATTGGCCGATCATTCACCTCCATTTGATTGTTTACCCATTTTGAGGAACAGCTGCGAAGAGTGATCATTTAGCCATCCTTGTAACACTGCCGTGATTGGAAAATTCCAAGCCTTACATGGAATCAGTTGCTACCCGTTTCATCACTTGTTCCTCAAAAGACGAGTCCCATTTAAGCTCTTTTCAATGGACTCGCTAAACATGAAAAGATAGTCGAGCTATTAGCCTCTCCAGCTCGTTAAAGGGACCGGAAGTGCTATCTCTCCTCTAAATTTTAATCTTTTTTGGATTTGAGAGATTATTACGCAAAAAGATCGAGCGCTTGTTTTATTCGGCTCGTTAAAAAGATCGAAAATCCATCCCTTCTGTATTGTTTTATATTTTTTCGGACTTAAGGGATTATATGACGAAAAAGGAATACTGGAGTTCACTTTACGTACCTTTTCAGACTCTCTAAAATTGAAAAGGACCGAGTTGTCTTTGTCGTTAAACTCGTTAAAGAACTAATAGTGACAAACTTGTCTGTGGCAGGCAAGAACGAGTTTCACTATCGCTAAGCTCGTTAAAACAAAGCGATAGGTTTGCCCGAAGGGCAGATTATAGAACAAGCATATGTTATCCTCCTCAAGCTTGACAAAAATAAAGAGGTACTGGTCAGCAATGACTGGGGAAAAATTGGGAAGGTAACTTGAAGAAACTTTGTTGGTAGCAAGTCGCTCTTGAACATGACACTTTCGTTCTGCATCCATGTCGGGTTGGGTTGTTTCATTCACCGGTTACATCACCATGGTCTCCTCACACCATCCATATCTGGGGTAATGCTACCAATCCATCATGTCAGTGTCGACGATATGTTCAAGAGAAGTCATTTAGAGAGTTTGCCCTGATCCACCCACCACAATACACTTATGCTTCATCCATTCATGACCACCATCCTGAACCTCATATTGTCAGTCAGTTTTCACCTCCAAATCATTAGCTCCTTTCCGTGTCACTGATGTGGGATTCATTAAGGCCCTCCTGTGACGGATCGCTTCTTGTCGACATCAGCTCATTATCCAAGAAGTCGATCTAGGAATACCCCCTTCAGTACTTTGAAGCCTGCATGCCTTAATGGCAAGTTTCTCACTTTCGGCGATAGGTTTACATCATTGGCCTTCGACCAAAAGATTTTGCGTGGTGTTCGACGCCAAGTCATTTATTCACACCACGTAGATTGTACTGCAGTACCTTGAGGGTCATCATCATTATCGGTGATTCCTCTCGTGCTTGTTAACAACTTATATTATTGGCTGGTAATCAAGCGATGTCTTTCCATGTTCGACTCCAGTTCACTTTTCACATGGATCGACTTGTACTTTGAGTGAAGATCGGAAGAGATTGAAGACCCCGGATCTAGTTTCAGCCATCCGAGCTGCGATATATTCAGGAAAATAAAAACATCATATGTACAACATTATGGCACATATAATCATCCAATCAGGATGATGGCTCTACTAGAATCATCAGTCTATTTTCAGACAGTTATCTGTCCTATGTACATGAGTATGAATTTATAACGCTAAGCATGGGAATGCTCACCTCAGCTAGATCATGAAAAATGTTATGAAGATAATGTATTGTGTTGTATCTTATTACAGGTCTCCTCTTGGCTAGTAAAGAAATCTGAATCCTCATTATAAAGCATTTCACCCGACATTTTTTTTAAGGAAGGAAAATGAAAAATATCAACCTCATGCTTTAGGGGGCATCTGTTATAGATATTTTTGGGTCCTGCAACTCCAAGCGACAAATATCCATAATTCAAGGGATTCTTAGTCCCTAAAGATGTTGTTTCAACCCCTAAAGGAGAAAGGTCAAAGGATTACAGCTCCTCCCAGAAAGTCCTTCATGAAAAACCACTCAAAACAGGTCAATTCAGGATAAGAGCACTTGCTCCATGGTCTGCCTGCGTTTAAGAGCAGGTAGATACACTTTGCACCTGTGTTTAAGAGCAGGTAGCCCTTCTACAGGGTGCGCTGGGTGGGAAAGTGACAAATGGCAGTGTTGGTTTGCAAGGTGGAAAGTCATGGAATCTTCCATAACTCTCTCCTGTGACACTTGCTACCCAGAATTCGACCTTGGATGAGTCATAGATGCTCATTCACCAAGTGGAAGCATGGACTATCAGTTGGAGGACACTAATCAAAAGCAAAGAAGCTGACTCATGACCTTGTCAATGGCTATAAATGGATCCCTTTCCATGAGATCGAGAGGTTGGAATTTGGGCTTATTGCAAGGAATTGCTAACAGTTTCTTGAGGAGACCTTTGAGCTTGTTGGGTGATTGCTTTTTTATGAGGTTCTAAGAGAACTCTTTCAAGTCAAGATGATGATGCTGGGTCAGAACAACTGGTTGTAACTCTCTTGACTTATTTGATCAATAAAGCTATTCTTGTTCCTTCCATTTACTTGTGCAATATATGTTTTGCTTATACATGTGAATGGCTAATCTACACTGACCCTAGATTGCTTATATGATAGATCTTTGTTCTTGCATAGTATCTCGTTGCTTTGATTTCGCATGTATTCCTAAAAGCTGGGCATATAAGCGGACAAGAACCGAATGGCTATAAGAAGGAGGAAGATTCAAGTGAGTTCAAGCGGAAGACACAGGTTGGCCCCTTCTCTCTTCTTCTATCTATTCATATAAAAGGAAATCAAGTTAGACTTTATTGTGATTTTGTTTCTAAGGCACTACCATACCTTAGTGGGTTAGAGTAGATCTGTGTGGACACTAATCCCTGTAACACTCCCAGACTAGAAGAAATAATTTCACATTCATGTGGATGTCTCCTATGTTGTGTTATGTGTGGTATTGACCTAGTGACGTGAAGGAAAATTTGATCATCTTATAACCTTCACAAGCAGGAAATTATTAAAGGTAGAGAAGAACTATTCAACCATAGAGCGCGAAGGGTTGGCGATGGTCTATGCACTGCAAAAGTTTCGATATTATCTGTTAGGTGCACACTTGAAGATGTACACAGATCACTCCACTCTCAAGTACCTGATCAACACACCTATGTTGGGGGGGAAGATATGTAGGTTGTTATTGTTATTCAAAGAATATGATTTTGAGTTAATTGTGAAGCCCAAATAGTTGAATGTGGGACCGGATCATCTTTCCAAAATTGAGATAGGGGAAGAACCAACTAGTTTGGAAGAAGGGTTTCTAGATGCACTAAATATTTTTGATATGTATCGCAAATGATAGTTTTTCTGATATAATCCAATTTTTAACTACGGGCAGAGCCCTGGAAGGATATTCTATACAATATAAAAATAAATTGTTGGTCTGTGCGACTAATGTTTCTGTAATAGCTGGACACTTGTATAAGATGGGCACTAATGACATATTGTGCTGATATGTTCCAAAATTTCAATGACCTAGCATTCTCGCTGAAGCACATGGAGGAGTGGTGGGAGGACACTATGCAGTAAGAATAACCACATAGACGATTCTATGTTCAGGGTTATGGTGGCCAAAGGTGCATAAGGATTCTAAGGCATTTTACAGGCCATGCGATGCTTGTTAGTGGATGGGGAAGCCATCGTGGAGGGATGAACTACCCTTAAATACTCAGATTTCATTGCAGGTGTTTGAAAAATGTGAAATTGACATTATGGGTCTGATACAGCTGCTAGGGAAAAATATGGGTGCGCATTAGATTAATAGTGCAACTAAGTATTTGAAAAGATAGATGAAATCACAACTGGTAAAACAGTGTAGCACTGCTACAACTACAAAGTTTTTGTTTGAATATGTCTTGACAAGGTTTGGGTGTGCTCAGATACTGACGATTGATATGGGTACACATGTTCTAAATGAAATAATTTCCTTGATGCTTGAAGAATTCTAGGTTTATCATCAAAAAAGCATGCCTTATCACCCTCAAGAAAATGGTATGGTTGAAGAATTCAATAAAATCATGGAGAAGGCATTGACAAAGGTATGTAGCATGAAAAGATATGATTAGCATGTATGTGTTAGCTACCTATACCAATAGGTTTCATATTTCATGATTGGCAAATTCAAATGCCAAATATGCTCTGCTTTGATGATGCAAAGATCCCATATTTTCAAAAGAAGACAAGGTGTGTACATAGTTTCATGCTTACAAAATTTTGATGGATGTTCCAACAGCCTAATCTGGATCATGCCATGTTTCAATTTTTGTTGTAGAATAGAGAATGGAGTCTGTCCAAACTGTTTAATCTTGGCAGACCAATAGTTTAGGTAGAGAATTAAGGTACCCAACTGCCTAATCTGGGACCTTGGAAGCAATAAGGATAGTTCTAGATAGAAAATCAAGAGAAAAAGCCAAAAGAAAAGAAAAGGCACATCAGGGTTTGCAAGTCCAAGTGCACCCTCCATGAAGAAACAAAAAATGCTAGGAAAATAGATGGGTAGGCAGATGGGGTTGCAGAAATGTTATTCCTTTCAAAGGAGTTCTATTGATCTAGTACAAAGGAAAAATCACTGGATAGAGAAGGTCCTCTTCTCCATCATGTTGCAGTAAAGCAAAGGAGCATGACTAACTTCCTTTCCCACTTTTTCACATTCATTACTAACATCCCCTCATCAACTGTGTTCATGAAAGAATTTGAGGTTTTATGTTGGTTCTTATTCCTTTAAAAGCCACATTTCTTATCCATAATTCTTTTCATTTTGATCTACTCCCTAAGCTAAGTTATTTTCAGTAAACTTAGTGATATCACCCCCATTCATCTTTTCCACTCATATTAACCCCTAACACTTATTATCTAATTCCCCTATGCTCCCTTTCCCTACTATTATAAAACTATGGTGTATAAATCACAAACATTGTATAAATATCCCTCCCCTTTGGTATTATAGCCATATGTTCACTAATTGGGAATTAATTTGGCATCTGGCCAAGTTAATAACCCTAAGTCTTACCCCTCTTTCCCCTCTTATTCCTAACTTACACTAAAAACCCCTTCATTTCACCAAAATCCCCCAAATCCTTCAAAAGAAGAACCCAAAAACCTTTGAAATTTGTTAAATACCCCTTTGTTGCTCCATTTTGGTTAAAAATCGTTTGAAACCCCTAACCCGCTCATTTGCAAAATATATATGAAAACCCACTTTTTCTCAATTATCCAAAGTCCTGGCGCTATGCGCGATTTATTGAAAAACATTGGAAAACCATTCGAAACCCTAAACCCGCGCATTCGTCGCTTTATGCCTTATAAACTCATTTCTTCATATTTCTAAGGTTTCGGGGTAATACAGGCTTATAATCAAAATACATTGAAAAACCTTCCAAAACCGCCCAAAGTCCCGAGGGTCCCGCCTGGCGTTGTTTTCGAAAAGAAATATTATTTTATTCCGCTCTCTGCCGTATCGTCCGCACACCTCAAAGCTCCGTCGACCGTCCGATCAAGCCTAGTTCATCCAACGGTTCTCATGGATATCGGACCGGCCCCGACGTCCGACAGATACCGTCCGATATCTGTCAGACCATGACGTCAGGCCTCCTCCACGTGCCCTCCCCACAATCCATCGGAGGTACTACTGACAATACCGCTGCCGTATCAAAAGCGGTGCGATACAAGACCGCTTACCATTTCCGGTTTTGAAGAAACCCGCTTGCCAACATCATCGCCCCGTCAGCGCCCCCGTCCGCCAGAGCGCTGACCTGCCTGCCACCTCATCATCCCCGTGGACCAATCATAAGCTGCCACGTCACCCGATGACGTCATGCTGACGTCATCCGACCTTGACCCCACCTAATGACGTCATGCTGACGTCATCCAAAAAGCGCGCCAAAAACCAAATTGTCCATATTTTACCGAAATTTTGCGTTTTTCTCACTTTCCGCTTAAAAACCATTCTGCTCCCTGCATGTATTTTACGACCATTTATCCACCAACCTGCAGAATTCAAACCAGAGACAGTGGGCGCCCTCAAACGTATTTCCATTTGCCATTGCCGACAGGACTTACCAGGTATTTATCCGCAGTTCCCCTCTGAGTTTATTTCGTCTCTATAATTCACCAAAAAACAAGGAAAAAAGAGGGGAAATGAGCTGCATTCGCCCTTAAATCCCCTGTAAGTCCTTTTATTCTTCAAGGAAAAAGAGTTAATTCATCCACGAAGGCCCTGGTCAAGCCAAAAGTCCATTATTCCACAGTTTGTTTGCGCATTCGCAAACTAAGAGCCTCTGTGCCTAATTTACCTAGAAACGCCTCCTAATTCCCGACGTTTGCTCACTAATCTCCCTCAGGGTATTTTGATTCATCTATGCCCTAATCAGCCCGCTTTGCATTGCCTAATTCACCTTGCTAGTGGGCAATTCACTGCTCTGTATCCCTGTGACCGCTAAAACCCTGTCAAATCATAAGTCCAAGTATCAAAACCATGGATCCCCCAGTAGCTCCAATAGCTTTGAATGTAACTCCCCTAAATGCCCCCCAAAGAGAGTTGGAATGGAAGCCCCTAGCAGACCTGGATTATCAAATAACAGAGGAAAACCTGATGTCCAGCAA
>Ga0115848_100223_pt1 | contig 18753 bp, 29 predicted proteins | sample InSIn3gowninarea_FD_83862 | JGI IMG/M metagenome (GOLD analysis project Ga0115848, IMG submission 83862) | reverse complement strand
TTCTCAGTAGTCTTATATTTCCGCTTGAAGCTGTGATTGATGCAGAGTTTCCAATCGCCCAGCCATTCTGATCAGACATTTTTGTGTGCTTGCGTGTCCCTCCCAACGCTCCTTTGACAACTAGACAGGTTATAAGAGGTGGCATCAGTTGGTGTAGCTATCGTCGTGTTAGTAGGCGCCCCACGATGCGTCACTGTAACTTACATATGGCTCGATGAAAACGGTCTCGTTCTTTAGCAGCGCCCCTACGACATGCAGCATCGAGTCTATGATATGCAAATTTCGTAGATTTCGTTGTACCTGAATTCCGTTAGGGCTTTCCATAGTCTTAATACTGATCACTCTTACCTGCTCTTGTACGAATTGGACCATATATGGAACCAGCTGATGAAGTCCAGGGTCTTGGGCGAGACTTTGCCAGGCGATCAGCTTTAGGTCTTGGCTCTCGTGCATGAGAGCTTGCGTCAACTTCTCATAGTAGACCTGTAGCTCTTGTGATATAATATGCCGAACCAGAGGTCTTCCCTCGGCCTCTGCTATTGCGCTCTCAACTGAGATGCCAACCTGGTTTGACATCTTCTTCTGAGCCGAGGCATCTGTTTCGATTTAGACTGGTGGCCGACACACAATAGAGAACGATCTACCTTGTTTAGTTGTGGGGTTTTGAGGGACTGCGGGCTGCACGCCATCAATAGCGAGCCAATGCGCTAACGAATCATTGAGCTTAGTCCTTTAGATTCACATTGCGTTTGTGATCTTACCGCTATACGTCGGTTCCAGCGGTACCATTGGAAACTTCTCATTCATGATTGTATTAAAATCCACAATCTCATCTTCCATCACAAACGTATTATTTTCCTTGACAGCTGTATATTTCACATTCCCATTATGATTGAATCCAAACACTGGTTTTTCGTTTCGTACTTTTAGCGCTGATTGTATGTGTGTTGGTTCCAGTATTGTTTTTTTGGAGTGGGAGAGGAATGTGAGTGATGTCTGTTTGCTGTGTTTTTTAGTTTGTGCTGTATATCACAAGCGAAGATTGGGAGGAGAAGGAAGGGTACAGTAATTAAACTCCGTAACTCGTGTTCAGCGTCCATTGCTAATGCGTCCAGGAGGTGGTCGGTGAGATTCATATCTAATGTCGATGCGATATGTCGAAACAACGAGAGGGGGAGAAGACGGGTCGCCATTGTAACAACTAATGATGGGAGTCAAAGGAGCGTTGGGAGGGACACGCAAGCACACAAAAATGTCTGATCAGAATGGCTGGGCGATTGGAAACTCTGCATCAATCACAGCTTCAAGCGGAAATATAAGACTACTGAGAATTGTGGTGGTTATTCATATATATAAGCATCCAACCTACTTTCCCTCGCCGTAACACCATTCGGAAACCACAAATTGATCTCTTTTGCAGCATTCGCAACACTATCTGAACCATGCTAACCCCAACGTTTAATCAGTCTTGAAATCACAACATCACGTCACAAAACACTTACACACAGGTTCCTACCCATATCAATAGCTAAATCTCCCCGTATCGTTCCAGGCGGTGCATCCAAAGGGTTGGTCGGACCAAGTAATACACGAGCAGATTTCACCACCTCTTTGCCTTGCCACACCATAGCAACAACTGGACCCGACATCATATACTGTATCAGACCTGTGAAAAACGCTTTATCCTTGTGTTCACTATAGTGTTCTAAGAATGGTGTCAGTATAGTACTATAGGCCTGATGAGGTGTATCAAGTGGCTGGAGAATCTGCCTGGAGGGCGGTCGATTGCTTGCGATATTCTCTTCTCATGCTACCCAGGTGCTCAGTTGCCCTTCATGAGCATATAAGCGGTGCAACAGCTAAAGCTACACTAGCCCATCACCTTCGGCGGGTTAGACTCCTCAGCTTGATCTGGGAAGGAGGTGTCCGAAGCCGCGGCACGAGCTTTCAATCAACACTCTAACAACCACACACTGACCCACTAGTATCCCCAGACATCACATCTATGCAGTTGTTACGATCGTCTCAAGATTACCTTCTAACGACTTCTGATTAGCGTGCCGCAGCTGCATAGCTATTAACTGAAATCCTTTTTGTTCGAATCGCTACGTGTCTTCCTATTAGCTCTTTACTTTTAATATTCATTCGATTGTGAGTGTACCTGTATGATATGCCACAACAATTTCCTTTGTACTGCATCCGGTTTTGCCATGATGAATGTTCGTTCCGTGTGTTGCATTGTTGCATTTTGTGGGTGCTGGACGGATGGAGTTGGTGAAGCGGAGTGGGTGGTATGAGAGGATACGTGGTTCTGTGATGGAGTTGGTGTGAAGAGGTATAAGAATATCGGGAGGAGAACGGATATCCACATAACAATGAGAGCAAGAACTTTGGTGTCCGTAAGTGGTGACAAAAAAAATAAAAACAAACTCTGCACGGACAAATGCAGCATCGTGAAAGTACCCGAAACGGACCGATCTATACAATGTACCTACGAAACTCACGCATACACAACAACTCCACCCTTCCCCATCGCCTCATCCAACGCAATATCCCGTTCACGTCGTACACCATACGCTTCAAAATCCACACTTTCATCCATTTGTTGAAGTTTCGCCTTTCCGCGAGACCATTTACCGTTCAAATCGTATTCCTCTGCTAAATGCTCGGATGAATCTTTAGCCCCACTCCATTTGAATACTTTCTTGGCTGCATAACGACCCATACCGCCAGGCAAGTATTGACCAAGACTCCAAAACGGCATGGCTGCATAGGTAGCTGCCCACGCTGCTGCGGTACCACTCTTGTAGATCATCTCAAGACCAGTCTGTTTAGGACTAGCTCCACGAACAGTGCTTCCTCCATTCTTCGAAAACAAACGGAAAGATGGGGAATGACCCACTTTCTTCCCATTCTCAGACAAGATCTTGATACGGTAATATCCATCTGTTCGGCTTGAGGGGATATGCAAGAACGCAGCAGCCACAAACGGTAACGGTGTTTCCAATGCGTTCCGTTTCTCCAAGATCTTGGCCTTTTCTGTAGCCAGTGATGCTGAATTTTGCAGTGTCATTCTTTCTACGGGTGTGACATCAGTTTCTTTGTATCCTCGTAATACTGTCCCCCCAATCCAATGTCCAAGCCATCCTACTCTGTATCCATATTTCTGTAGTATGAATCTGTATTGTTCTTGTTTTGCGCTGTTGATGAGGATCGGATAGATGGTTTGACGACCGTGGTATTGTACTAGAAACCCTTCTGTGCGTGTGACGAGGAAATCTTGTTTGGAATTCAGGACTGAGGCGGAGGCGAACGGTGAGTTTGGGAGGTGGAAGACCATGATGGGAGAGAGCTTTTGGGTATATCGAAAGCAGAGTTACGAGAATCGGCTAGCTCTAAAATAGGTTATGAGTGCCTGGTTTTCAAGGGCCTTGATCTTCAAGGAAAGGGATCCTCGCTACATAACAGAAAAGAAGTAAGGTAAATCGTAGACCTGTGATGGAGGAATCCACTGTTGAAGGTCCTATATTACCACAAAGGCAGAAGAATGTACAAAGCAGGAATTGTCATCAAGTCTTTATATCTATTGACATGTGAACACACCGTTATAGAGTATAGCTGAAGTTAATAATCTATGGTAGATAGATTATAACGTATCATATTGATATATATGCATATATATCGGGTCAAGCAAGTACTAGTTTGCCTTGTCTGCCCAGAGCATTATCGACTTCGATGCCACGTTGAGTACGAAGCATACATTTATCATAATTGAACTTTTCTTCGACTTCATGGTATTTGGCTACCACTGAATCCACCGCTCCTTTACCTCCAGATTCCTCCCAAACTTTACCAGCTTTTGTTGAAGCACCAGTCGCAGAGTCCAAACGCTTAGCGGCCCATCGACCCAGCCGTCCTGGCATCCATGAGCTAAGCTTGAGGAATGGAAAGGTGGCATAAAACCATGTCCGTGCGGCCTTCTTGCCGACATAGTTGACCAAGGTATTTCCATTGAGAGACCAGACAGAGAAATTTGGCGAGTAGGCGAGATGTTTCCCCTGCTCAGACAAAATTTCCAGTCGGAATGTCCCATCTTCGCTTTTGCTTGGTATATGTATGAACGCTGCCGCCACGAAAGGTAATGTAGTATTCAATTTGTCCTTGGTATCTATTACTTTCCTTTCCATATTGTTCAATGCGGCCGTATTTTGTGTAACGGTTTGTACAGGTGTGACATTCATTTCCCTGTGTCCATTGAACCATTTCCCTCCGATTGTGTGTCCTAGCACTCGTACTCTTTTCCCAGACTTTTGTAGTACGAACTGATATGTCTGTGTTTGTGTTGCGTGTATGAGCAGTGGGACTGTGGTGTCTGTTCCGTGGAATTTGAAGTGTCGTAGTGTTGGTATTGTGATGAGCATGTTGTTTTTGGAGTTTAGGCGTGAGGTTGGTGTTGATTTTAGTGAGGGGAGGGCGGTGGTGAGGGAGAGGAAGGGGAGGAGGAGAAAGAGGAAGGAGAGTGGTGCGTACATTTCTTGATTTGTGGATGGGGAGTGAAGTGGAGAGGGAGAGGAAGAGAGAGCAGGGCGTGAACGAGGTGCGGGTGGGTGAAGGGACCCCTTGTTATGAAAAAAAAAAACTAGGCAAGGCAGAGAAAATAGGGAAAGAAAGATAAAGGCAAGGGTAGATAGCTAATCTACACAGTAAAGTTTTTACTGCCTGCCTGTACATTCCCTGAGAGGCAGAAAGGAACAGAAGGAGAGATTAAGTCGTATACCAATTTTATTAAAGTCTTTGTGAGCGGTATACTCAGTTATATCTGCTTTGTGTTGTACAGTTCCCTCTGTCATATCAAGCAAGCCCTTTTCTTTCTTGGCCTTCGTACTTTTATCTCAAAACAAATGGCCACACTACAGCACCCACAATCAGATACCACTCTTCTCACACTCTTGGAATCACAGGACCCATCCGCAGCGCTCACATATATCGGTACCATACCATTCTTCCCCCTCTTTCACTCACAAATGCGCTAACGAAATCTCACAGAAACACATGCACACTACCCGCCCCCCATCCTAACCCAACTCATCACTCTGCTCTCCTCAAAAACACACGCACTACAAGCACACAAAGCATTCAACAAGTACTGCGCAATACAAGCCGCATCGAGACCATCATCCGCAGCAATAACAAACGAGAAACAAAGATTTTACGCAACGGAACATGCACAGCAGGAACCCAAAAACAAAGGAAGAGATAAACGAATCATTGCAGCAATCGTCAACGCATTGTTTAGTATAATTGGTGTTGGTATCGCAAGCTATTATTGGGGAGCATACCTTGTAGGCAATGATACGGAAAATCGAATGCTACTCGCCATTGCAACTGGAATTGTAGTGACTATAGCCGAAGCATGGCTTCTTGTTAGGCAGATACAAGAAGTCGACAGACAAGATAATGAAGAGCAGCGAAGGAGGAGTTTGCTCAATGCAAAACCAAAAATCGATTCCAAAATGTCCTCAACCGACAGTATATCCGAAGTGGAGAGTGTCCTATTGGAAACAGAGAACTCCAAAGAAATCTCCACCAAATCCAAAGATGTGTAATGCTGAGATTGTTTGTCGACGATCACTATAGCCCCTCTCACTTCAATTCAGTATGCTAAGGAATTCGCTATCTGTCGCTGTATCACTGAAGCGGCATTTCCTTTCATGCCTCCGGTTCAGTCAGAACCTGCGCCGAGCACAAATCCTCAACTTTTAGCTTACTATACAGCAAGCCATTCGATCAATCTTCGTCGCTCGTAGTCATCGTCTCTATTGTTGATAAGGCTGAAATTACCAGCCATATTCTACTTTATAATCTTGCTTCTTGGTTGTTATGCTGAATTCCGGAGCAAGCAGCGTTCATGATCTCTAGTTCCCTTCCACTCCGCCTGTATAGTGACACTCATTAGACCATGCGAATTCAGGCGTTCAGTAATCTGGTTTCCGAGCTTCATCCATTCTGCTGATGTTACCGATTGCGACAACACCACATGTAACGATCCCACTGTTTTGCTTTCGCTTAGCGCCCAAATGTGAAATTCGTGTATAGATTCGATGCCATCGTGAGACAGTATAAGCTCCCGTAACCGGGGAATCGATACCGAGGATGGGACCCCTTGTAAAAGAATATATACCGCTGATCGTATGAGTGGCACGGTACTGAAAAGAATAAGAATTGTGATGAAAATACTAGAGGCTGTTCAGTATCATACGGCTATCTTGATATAGCGGAATAATCAAATACCTCAATAACGGATCTACCAACCATTTATATTTCCACTCAGTAAGCCAGCTTACTAAAGCAGTAACTATGACTCCGAGGCTCCCTAGTGCATCGCCAACCAGATGCAAGAAGATTCCATGCATATTCATGCTACCGTGATCATGATGATCATGTCCGTGATGTCCTTCCAATTCTTGCGCTATATGGATGATACTTTGATTGAATTCTGCTGCTCCGGTAATCTGCTCTTGATTTATATGCAATGGTGTAGGAGTTGAGGTGCCCTGGAAGTTCGGCACCGACAAATTCTCCATGCTTGTGAAAGTTGATCCCATGTTGATTGGAGTCAGAGGTCCACTCGAAGGAACCACCTGAGATTCATCATCCTCATCATCGTCTATTCTCAGCGAAGCTGGCTGACTATTATCGCCCGCAAAGTGCGGTCTAGGATGTGCTGAACTCTGTATATGGGTTTGAATGGCTTTAGAACCATTTGATTCGGGCTTATGGTCATGCAAGGTAGCTGGCGCGTGCGGTTTAGATTGCTTGTCAACATGATTATGGCTATGACCGTGACTATGGTGATCGTGTGTGCTAGCACGAGATTTGCTATTACTGTGTATGTTGTGTGAATGTCCATGGTTATGGCTATGAGAAGATGCGTGATTGTGGTCATGTGAGTGCTTGTGTGAATGGCCATGAGTATGTCCGTGAGCATGTCCGTGGTGACCTTCCTGAATCAGCTTATATTGTACGAGATGACGCAAAAGTGCTCACCATGGAATAAGAACATTCCAAGTAAGTTGCATCCGAGTGCTACGCTTCCAGCCACCAAGATTAGCTTTGGATTGTTTACCTCTACCAAAATGGTATCAGTCAGGGCCATTCACCGAGGACTAGTAGAGCTGTTTTCACACCTGCGAATCAAAGAATCTCATGATAGCGTCCATTGCGATTGTAAAGCACAATGCCAATAAGAACACGGCATTCACGAGCGCTCCAATACATTCAGCTCTCTGATACCCGTATGTCATTTGCATTTCATTGCTTTTTTTCTGTGCGGTTCTGTCAGCGTATATTGCGACGATGAGTGCTAGTGCGTCTGATAGCATGTGGAATGCGTCTGCTGTTAGTGCTAGTGATTTTGTGATTGCGCCTAGTGTTAGTTCTAGGAGGAGGAGGGCGAGGGTGAGGAGGAGTTGGAAGTGGAGAAGGCGCAGACGGGAGGCTGACTTTGCTGGTGGTGCTGGTGGTGGTGGTGGCGCGGTAGTTGAGGGCGTATGGAGGTGGGTGAGAAGAGGGGAGATATCTTGAGAGGGATCGGTTTGCGCGCGGATTCGAGACATTGGGCAAGTGAGCGGAGGAGGTGGAAGCGAGTGGTGGGTGAACTACGTAACAACAGAAACTGAATCTCAAGAACAGAAAAAAAAGAAAAAGAAAAAGGTGATAAGATTAGATGTCGGGTTCGGGGAGACCACCGCCAAAAGGAAGAGCAGTTCCCACTATAGTTCTGATTCTATATCAATTAATTGTTTTTGCAAGCTCAGCAGGGTATTCAGGGACGTGATATGATCTAACGAAAAGCGGAATAAGCTGCGACTATCCGAAACTTGGGATGGTTGAAAAGATTTCGCAAATTCAGAATTTGAGAGCTTGAGGTACGTGACCAGATCATTCCCAACACTCAAGCCAAAGCATTCACTGCGCATATCATACTTGACCACCACACGAACTCCACGACGAGTCGACTTGTTCGAGATCTCAGCATATAAAACAGGATGCCATACTGTTTGCTCAGTAGGACGCAAGTTGAATCTGGTCACTTTACTGCCTAGTTTACGCAGTTGCTTTTCCAGTTCCATGCCGTGAAGGGCCATCCGCGCAAAGACCGCAACGCGACCAAAATTTGCAGAGACACTTTCAAGTCCACAGTCATCAATTGCTAACAACAAAGGCCATGGACCATGATACGAGTCAATAATTTGAATACGGTTCTCAGTTTCCCTATCAATAATTAGGCTTGCCATCTGGAATGTAAAGTACGTTTCCTACCGAATTTGATGCAAACTATATTCCACGTTATGATTAAAGCCAATCGTTTCTTCTGTCTGTATATCTATGACGTGGGAGTCAAATCCTGGCATACTGACCAAGACATGATGAGGTCCAGTTAAAAGCTCTAAAAGATTGTCAGTCTACGAAGGAGTGTAAGAATGGAAGCTTGTACCACTCTGATAATATACAGGCTTTGTAAAGATCGGATAGCCTATCAGCTGAATACAACTTCTGAAGCGCTGTGATGATAGCTCTAATGCTGCCGATCGAAGGAAATGTACAAGCTTTGCTATGCTCAGCATTGCATCGCCTTGTTGTTCTCTCCTGATCCAACGGGCTTCATGGTCTAGCAATTGTATTTGACTCGTTTGCAAATTCATGCGGAGTATTAAGTAAGAATTAGAAGCATAGGTAAGATGTAATTCATTTTCGGTTCGACTGACATGATGGAACAACTTTTGAAGCACGCCAGCTATCTGGGCAAGGATCAATTCGCCATGCAGCTTGCATATTAGCCTTATCATTTTGTCTATATCGTTCACTCGTAGCAGCTGAAGTAGATTTAGCGATGTTGTATTAACCGCATGGCGTGTGTCGATTACCTCCTGGCAATTAGCAGACCAGCTGGTAGATTGTTTATCGTTGCCGAATGTTATCCTAAGGTCACCGGGTGATTTGATGTCCGGATTGAGAGGATCAAGATGAGCAGCGCCATTCAGCTCAATCCGAAATGTACAAGGGCTCTTATCGATTTCTTGACAGATCGGAGAGGGTTTCCTACGCTTCTAAGTTTTACAGTTATCGCTGAAAGTAGGACTCTTACGGCCAATAATGGATTCCGAGCGACTTTCCTGGATAATACTGCACATCAGATAGTTGCGAAAGCGGTAGAACCAAGGTTTGTTTCGCCATCATATCTAATCTGGTCGCCAATGTATGTTCATCTGCAACTGATTAGACGCACATAAACCTCAAATATTGATCACCTTACGAACGAAGTCAAAGAGTAGTTGCAGGCCAGGATGATCATCAACTTCCCCCTCTCTGTCCGCCTGTAACGGAAACTGATCATAGATGGCACGTTGCCCACGAAATACAAGCTCTTCTGTCGAGAGCGATTGTAATTGCGTCAACAAGAGTGTTATTGAAACTACATGCCAGAACCAATTCTTCGTTTCATGCCAGTACTTGAGTGACAAGCGCACGGAATGCGAGTATGGCACAGTAAAGGTTACAGAGTCCATATCTGTCGTAGTTCAGTATTACTTATGTATGCCTGCATCGACGGAATTACCGAAGACTGCTGAGCTAGAGTATTGTGAGGGGACGTGTGAGGACTTGATCAATTTTTCGAGGATGCGTTCTTTCATGGAAACGGCCGGTGGGTTCAATTTATAGAAAGAGTCCTGTTGTACTGAGAGCTATCAGCCATACTTTTGTTAGTGAGTATTCTGCAGCCATGGTATAACTTGTTTACCTTGATCTCTTCAGGCAGGTCTGTACATTTCCCGTTCACAAACAGGTCCACAGCTCCATATACGTCCCATGTTGGTGTTCTCGTGTTTCTCAGATCGGTCTGTAACTTTGCTAGCTGGTTTGCTGCCTATTGACCGTTAGATTTCTGTGTGTGAGTAGTGAAGATGTGGTACGGTGGCGGCTCGTCCCGCTCTCCATTCTGGTATGAGCTCAGTTTCCTTTTTCGTGAGTCTTGCGAGTTGTTGAGTGTGTGCTATGTGCAGAGGGAGATCGTTGGAAGTGTAGGTGGTGTTTAGGAGGTGGAGGAGGGTGTGGATTAGAGGTGAGGCATCCATCTTTTTAGTGGACTTCTGCGTGATGCGATCAGAGTTATATGGAGTTGGTGGTGACAGAATAGGAAACGATGTGTGGGTTACAAAAATGACGGGTCGTGAGAAGAATGGTGGGAAAGCATGGGCATAACAAGATCATGTTATGTATATATATTATATTCATGGGGGAAATGAGGAGTATGGGTGTATTGAGAAGAAGAGAATGTATCCAGAACGACGAACTAACCCTTCACGATAAGAATTATCAGGGAAAGCAGATAACGCTCGGCGGTCAACCCGCCCTTCTCCCGATCAAGAGAGAAGAGAGAGAGACTTGGTATCATCGATACTCGTAGTAGAAACATAAAATGTTGGTCCCCGCGTGAATTTGTGAAGGTGGTGGGGACAACACAAAAAAATGGCGGGGGAGAATCGAGTGTGGAGGAGAACAGAGGGGAGGGCGTAACGCGAATTTTATAGTGAGAGAGCGGAAAAGTGAGAGAGAGGAGAGAAGTGAGAGAGGAGAGAAGTGAGAGAGGAGAGAAGTGAGAGAGGAGAGAAGAGGCAGGATGAAAATGGGCTGAAACAATGAGTTGTGTATATAACGGTGATAGTAGTACCACACCCAGTGAATTAAATTACCTCGAATAGACATAGGACATTACACTGACAAACAATTGCTCATTCTCAGCAAAAGAAACCTGATAGAGACATCGATGGCACAATTATGATGCCGCTTTGTATCGTTGTTGACAAGTTGCATTCTGGCAGTGTAAACTCCATCACTAATCGTCAGAATGCACTCGCCCGGCTTGAAACTGCTCATAGAAGATATTATTACTTACAACAAGCTACATATCGTTGCTATACTCACATATGCATCACTGAGGTTTTACAAACTCCTTGATCGACACATGTGCCTTGCTTGGAATGAAATAGACGAGTTTTAGGCTTATATCAATGGCTGTAGGAGTGATACGTTTTAGTGGCAAAAGGATTCTCGTCCCGTTCAACGGCACCGTTATCTTTGTCCTACACTATACCCATAAATTTCCCTACATACCTTTCTGCGATGCATCTATACCTTCTTCCCCTTATACCACTAATCCACTGTCAGATATACCCCGCTGGAGTCTCGTCGTCATTGACATTTACTCCTACTGATAACACAGCGCTACAAGCTTGGTCTGAGGACATCACCACTGTAGCTCATTTAGTTGAAACTATCCCAGCAGACTTCATTGGCGCCATAATATGGCAAGAATCACAAGGCGCGCAAGTATACGCAGATACAGAGGTTGGACTTATGCAGATTGATACTATACAGCAAACTTTCATGAAAGCAAGATTTCCACATTTGTATAGCAATATCACTTCGCAGTATACACTGAATATATTGTCTGGAGCGCTGTATATGAAAACAACATGCATGAACACAAAGTTCAATACATGGGCGCTTGCATTGCGATGCTATAATTCTGGCCCGAACGGTAAATCATAATCGGTAATCGTCTGTTTGCTTGCTGAATTTAGAAATAGGCGTGGATGTCAGTGATGTTTCAAAGTTGCCCGCGGGGACTGGAACTACCTATTATCCCCAATGGGTCATCATTTGGTGGTAATATCCCATGTGAGCGCAATGAATTGTGCAGAAGCTTATACCCAACTAGGTATGCGATTAGTCAGAAGATGGCTTTGCCCGCAAATATGGATGCAACGACGATCAAAGGTGCACCGAATGTGACTTCGTTGACAAATGCAGATTTCTCCACAGATGGCTCCGCTGCCAGCGGAAGTGAGTCGTTGAATGAAGGAACTACCACCAGCCAAAATGTCAATACGCCTTCACCAAGCTCACAAATGAGCACATCATCGAGCAACAGCCCAACCCCCTCGCCAATTACAAGTTTAAACAATAGCATCCCTACGAACGATAACAGTAGTGCTACTGTTACCTCCGGCTCGGCAGCCACTCTGTCACCTGATGTGGCCGTTCCGTCGGGAAGTTTGCCCACGAACAGCAGCGATGGCGGCCAAACAAGTGGAGCGTCATCTCAACCAAGGTCCTCAACAGATCAATCAACTGCCAGCAATCCGACGGGTAATCCGGTAGTTTCCAGTTCAAATACCACAGCTTCGACGGCCGGTTCAGATTCCCCGTCAAATCCTCCCTCGAGCACATCATCGGAACAACAGCAAAGTTCTCCTTCGGTAGTGAATAGTGATACCTCACCTAACAGTGGTACCTCAACCTCATCGGGCGTCATTCCTGTGAAGAGCTCAACCTCAACCAAAAAACCTTGTTCGAAGAAAAGGAACAAAAAGCGGACGACGCAAACATAGAGCAGGCGTAGCCTGATAGGACTTGTTCATGGATTAGAGCTCATCTGGATGCGCATTCTATTATAATAGCTATAGCAATAGGTATTGAGAATTCGCAAAGATATTGGTATTTGATCAGTGATGTACGTCCTCAGTCCGAAAGGTCATTTTTCATGTAATCAAGTTCTTCTGTCCCTAGGCCCCACTGGTCTATTGAGCGCATCGCTTGACGTGTACATAGCTGCCAAAGCGATTGAAGATCCCTGTTCCGCAAGATTATAGGCTTTCGACTCAACGTCCAGCGATCTACGAGCAACGCGACGGCGATACATCCAGATACCACTAGAACCAAGCAGAAGTGCAGCTGCGCCTAAAGAAGCACCAATTGCAGTAGCTGACGAAGATGCCGCTGGGGAATCTGGTGTACCAGTTGGAGCTGAAGTCGGGGTTGAGGCGGTAGGTGTAGATGCTGGAGGGGTCTGGATTGGACATATCGTCTTGTTATCGAAGCGGTACAGGTTCAATGCTTTCGAACCACCACAATACTGGAGCGAATTGCCCTTGCATGGCATGCCGCACGTCGCGGCTGGTAAGAGGGGTGGTAATGTAGTGTTGCCGTATCCTACCAATGAAGTTCCGCAATAACACTGTTGTCCGTATTCCAATCCCATATAAGGCATTCCGAGCGACTGACAGTATGCACCACAAACCTCTCTGGTAACTGGAACTGAGGTGTTGGTGTAGCTTTTTCCTACCAGCAAGCGAGTCATATTTGCTTCAGCTACACAGCCAACTGTTGTCCAATTTGCCAGGCAGTCTTGATAGTAGTATGCCGTGTTGTTGTACATCGACAATGTACCTGGACCACCACAAGATTGGTAGGTATTTCCCCCACATTGCATATTACACTTCGAGTCCTTAGTGATGTTAGATCCAAGTCCTGGAGTTTGTCCACAGTAGCACTATAGAAGAATCAGAAATTGATGACAGTCACCTGTAACGGATCTTGATTACCTCCTAGAAGAAATGTTAGTATCAACGTCAAGGCGGTTAGATTGAGAACATACCGATCCGTATTCCATACCGGCAAGCAAATAACCTTGGCTTGCACAGAAATTCACACACTTCTCAACGGTCAAGAGTGGATCGGTCATAGAAGATGCCACCAATGAACGACCTTTTGAGCCTTCTGTATAACATCCGGTTGCTTGCCAGTAGGGAGGCAAAACAGGCAAAGGTGATATCATATTTGGAACCGGATCGACTAGGTCCTGACATCAGATTCTGAGATTAGACTTGAGAAAGTCTGCCAACTTACTGGTTGCACAGCCAGGTTTATCCATCATACCTCGAGTCCACAGTGGATTGCCTATGCACAGCACGATCAGAACTGCGCATCATTACTATGCGATTTGCTTACATCCTGGAAGCTTTGTCAATCCCTTCAGAATACCAATATCCTCATTGACGACCAACTCTTGTTCTCTGCAGGCATTAGCAGCGTCAGTGTCATAATAGGGAAGTAGAGCTGGGCATTTAGTGACATCCCCGCCTGTTTCTAGACCGCAAGTATCGAGCGCTTTTTGAAGAATGACTGGATCCCAACCCATAGTGAAATCACTAATCGATTCCTTTTAGCTATACGAACTTACTCGCCTTCAAAAATACGGAAGTACCCATGGAAACCTAATCCAGTAGTATCTCCTGTTGCAAGCACCCAATTTGTGACACCGGGGTAGAAAGGCCATGAACCGACGTCAAAGATGTATTCAAAGAAGATTGACACGATTCGGACTGGATGTGTGGATGGGCATTTGCCGTTGCCATCGTTCTGTGCAGTTGATAAGGTCATGGCATACTATTATGAAGTCCTACTTACACCCGAGTATGCCATATGACTTTTGTGATCATCACTATCCAAATTGACGCCATCCCAACAATTTGGGAAGAACAATTGCAGACGCATGCCGTTGGGGCAGTTGTGTTCGAAGAAATCATTTCTTTGATCCCAAGCAGCATCGCCAGTATGATTATGATAATAATCGAGGCAAACAAAGCTAGTGATGTAATTAGCCCTAAAGAAGAACTGCAGGCGAAGAAAAGCGTTGTGCTTACGACACTGCCTGATCTTCGAAATTGGATGCATTGTAAACTCTCCTCATCATGTCACCTGTAATCATTACTAATCCAACAGGAGGAGCAATGATTCTGCCCTTCGGAGCAAGTCCTGTACTTCCATTCACTTGTTCCACGTTGCTACCACGCTGCAGGTAGTATACTCGTGGATGAACATCGATGTGATGATATGTTAGATCACCAGTAGCGTTGTACCAATAAAGCTAGAAAGCGTTAGAAACAATTCACTAGGGGATGGCAACCCATGATTACAGCGCATAGGTGATGTTAGCAGGACGCAATGCACATCAATGTATGTTGCGGGAAGGGATGGAGATCTTGCTTACATCTGGTACCCAATAATTACTCTTGTCGACGTTGACGACACAGGTTACGCATTTGGCCGCTCTTGCAGCGTCGTAATTATAGACTGATGCAAATCCACTTCCACCCATGACTGCGTGAACGTGTGTACTAACGACTCCAGGTTGAACGATAGGGTCAAGTCTCTCTAGTGCCACTAATTCGCAGTTGAGAATGAAGAAAGCATGAGTACTATATGCACTACATAGCACTAAGAATGCGTTTATGAATTGCCGCATTCTGCGCAATTTCTCGTTAGCAGAGTGAGAATGGGAATGTATGTGGCGCTTGTATTTATAGAGGCAATATGGTCATTTGGGAAACAACTTGGTAAATCACGTAACCCATCACGCGATCTGATTTCAATGAGTAAATATTTAATATTGAGGGTCGACGCCACCTTGATTTCCACATGCTTCTGCAATCCGCATTAGCTGAGTATGAACGAGGTTATGTAGTCTGAGTGTCTTCTATAGTCCTCTCTCCCATAACTTTGTTTGCTATTGGTCTCCATCCCTACTCTGTTTCCCTCTCCCCTCCCCAATTTGACTTTGTATCAAGCTAAGTAATTATCTTGTAAAGCCATTATGTTAGGCTGAGCTACGATGCGGTAGATGAGTCTGCTCACACAAAAGCATATATCACATCACCACATAATAACAAGAACATGAGATTAGAAATTCGCCAAAAGGCCACAGAATCAAGAATTCCAAGCGAAACAACGTCTCCTAGCCAAGATGACAATTACAGTACGCAATTGGGACGGAATCCGTTCACAATAGAAATATGGGGTGATGCAAACACCTTTGAGCAATGAATAGAAAGAAAGATCAGACATTTAGGCGCAACTTCAGAACGAATAAGTCGCATTCATGTAAGACATCGTAAGAGCTGAGTCTCTCAGATGAAACTTGTCATGTATTCAAATATTCCTCTCTCTAGGTCCCGATGGTCGATGGAGCACATCAGTCGATGCGAATGTGGTTGCCAACGCCATTGAAGATCCCTGCTCTGCAAGAGAGTAAGCTTTCGACTCAGCGTGCAGCGATCTACGAGCAGCGCGACGGCGATACATCCAGATACCACCAGAGCCAAGCAGAAGTGCAGCTGCACCTAAAGAAGCGCCAATAGCAGTAGCCGATGAAGATGATGATGGGGAGGTTTTTGGAACGGTTGGACCTGAAGTCGGGGATGATCCTATAGATGCTGGAGGAGTCTGGATTGGACATATCGTCTTGTTATCGAAGCGGTACAAGTTCAATGCTTTCGAACCACCACAATACTGGAGCGAATTGCCCTTGCATGGCATACCGCAGGTCGCGGCTGGTAAGAGGGGTGGTAATGTAGTGTTGCCGTATCCTACCAATGAAGTTCCGCAATAGCACTCTTGTCCGTATTCCAGTCCCATATATGGCATGCCAAGTGACTGACAGTATGCACCACAAACTTCTCTGGTCACGGGGATGGAACTACCATTAGCATAGTTCTTTCCTACTAGCAAGCGAGTCCCACTCGCTTCAGCGACGCATCCAACTGTGGTCCACTTATTCAGACAGTCTTCGTAGTAGTATGCCGTATTGTTATACACTGACAATGTACCTGGACCACCGCAAGATTGGTAAATAGTTCCTCCACAATGCATATTGCATTCTGACAGCTGAGTAAGATTAGATCCAATTCCCGGAGTTTGTCCACAGTAGCACTGTACAATAATTAGAAATCGATTACAGCTGTCTGCAACGAATCTTTCTTACCTCCTAGAAGCAGTATTAGTATCAGCGTCAAGTTTTTTAGCTCAAGATCATACCGTTCCATATTCCATGCCGGCAAGCAAATAGCCTTTACTTGCACAGAAACTCACACACTTTTCGACAGTCAAGAGTGGATCGCTCATAGAAGCTGCTGATAGTGAACGGCCACTTGATGCTTCAGTATAGCATCCAGTTGCTGCCCAATAGGGAGGCAAAACAGGCAAAGGTGATATCATTGTAGGAGTAGGATCAACTAAAAACAGAGGTAAGATCCACGGTTCTCAAAAGGTATGCTGACTTACTGCTTGCACAGCCAGGTTTATCAATCATCCCACGTGGCCACAGAGGATTGCCTATATACATAATTATGAGAACTACGCATTATCACTGTGTATCTTGCTTACATCCTGGAAGTTTTGTCAATCCCTTAAGGATACCAATATCCTCATTCACAACCAACTCTTGTTCTCTGCACGCAGTAGCAGCGTCAGTATCATAGTAAGGCAGTAAAGCTGCGCATTTGGTAACATCTCCGTTAGTTTCCAGACCGCAAGTATCGAGCGCTTTTTGGAGAATGACTGGATCCCAACCCATAGTGAAATCACTAATCGATTCCTTTTAGCTATACGAACTTACTCGCCTTCAAAAATACGGAAGTACCCATGGAAACCTAATCCAGTAGTATCTCCTGTTGCAAGCACCCAATTTGTGACACCGGGGTAGAAAGGCCATGAACCGACGTCAAAGATGTATTCAAAGAAGATTGACACGATTCGGACTGGATGTGTTGATGGGCAATTGCCGTTGCCATCTCCCTGAACGCTAGGTCATTTCAAGATGTCTTTACTGTCGCAAGGGTCTTCTTACACCGGAGTATGCCATATGACTTTTGTGGTCATCACTATCCAAATTGACGCCATCCCAACAATTTGGAAAGAACAATTGCAGTCGCATGCCGTCAGGACAGTTATGTTCGAAGAAATCATTTCTTTGGGCCCAAGCAGGGTCTCCAGTATGATTATTATAATAATCAAGGCAAACAAACCTACATATGTCATGAGCATCGATAATGAAGTGATCGAGGCCAAGAATGCTGTGCTTACGAAACTGACATATCTTCGAAATTGGATGCATTGTAAACTCTCCTCATCATGTCACCTGTAATCATCATTAATCCAACAGGAGGAGCAATAATTCTGCCTTTTGGTGCAAGTCCCGTACTTCCATTCACTTGTTCCGCGTTGCCACCACGCTGCAGGTAGTATACTCGCGGACCAACATCAATGTGATGATATGTAAGATCACCCGTAGCGTTGTACCAATACAACTAAACAGCATTAGTAACAATCCAGTAGGGCCTTTTATGGAAGCGCGTAGGTGTAAATAGCATAAGAAAATGAAGATTCTGCTTACATCCGGTACCCAATAATTACTTCTGTCGATGCTGATGACACAGGTTGTGCATTTTGCAGCTCTTGCAGCCTCGTAGCTATAGACCGATGCAAATCCACTTCCACCCATCGTTGCGTGAACGTGCGTGCTGACAACTCCAGGCTGAACTATAGGGTCAAGTCTCTCTAGTGCCACTAATTCGCAATTGAGAATAAAATAAGCATCAGTACTATATGCACAGCATAGCACTAATAATGCAGTTATAAATTTTCGCATTTTCGCAAATGCTCGTTATTAGAGCAAGAATGGAACTCTAGGTGGCGCACGGTTTTTATTGAACTAATAAATTTTCATTTTCTAACATTTCTAATTCATATCAATCATTACGCGATCTGCTGGATTCATTAGACGAAATTAAAAATAGTCACATTCTTTTTCTAAGACGCCACTCGATCTATGTCATTTTTTTCGCTGCTGTTTTGCTTTGTATCACTCTGGTGAATATACGATTTTACTGATAGCTGGCCGTTGAATGTTGAGTATTTTTTTCTGATAGGCAGTTGATGAGTTCTTGTTGCTGCATGCTTTCCGTGATACTGTAGACTCTATACCTGTAGATTCCAGAACAGCATTTCGAATCTTCTATCCCTCTCAAATCTTCTATCCTTTTCGTCCTACGCTATCGTTTCTATCCCCCC
>Ga0115848_100250_pt1 | contig 18792 bp, 16 predicted proteins | sample InSIn3gowninarea_FD_83862 | JGI IMG/M metagenome (GOLD analysis project Ga0115848, IMG submission 83862) | reverse complement strand
ACTTGGTACTAAAACATAAACCCGACTTTAACTTGGTACTAAAACATAAACCCGAACAGAGCATGGGTTGTCCACTTGTAATTATAGTTACGGCCTCCGTTGTGTGCTTAACTTCTTTAATAGCTTCAACAGGTTTTTTTGATCTCTTTTTAACAATTCTAAATTCAGATTCGTCATCCGACTCGTTTTCTGATTCTGATTCGTTTTCTGATTTGTAAGAACCGCTATCCGAATAGTTATCGAGAGATTCTCCACTCTCGCTCCTTGTTAGATTTTTAATTTTTTTACTGGACATTGAAAATAATTATTAATTATTATTGTCAGCCCTTTAACGCATTTATTAAAAATTATACAAATCATTTAAACTCCGAGTAAAGTTAAAGTCGGGTTTATGTTTTAGTACCAAGTTAAAGTCGGGTTTATGTTTTAGTACCAAGTTAAAGTCGGGTTTATGTTTTAGTACCAAGTTAAAGTCGGGTTTATGTTTTAGTACCAAGTTAAAGTATATCGGGTTTATGTTTTAGGTCTAAATTAAAGTATGTCCACCTATCTTAAGATCTATCCCGATTCATGTCCAATTTTCTTAAGGAATGGAAATATACATTTGAGCGATTTGTCATATCAATAAAACTTATAATAATTCAATTCCGATACGAGTTAATTCCAATTAGGCTACGTGTTCATTTTTATAACGGATATTTTGTGTTGTTTGTTGTATAAATCCTGAAAAATGTTTTGACGTTTTTTTAGTATATGAGTAACAACTCTATGTATCGTTTCACGTAACTCGTATTCATCATTCTCTCCGAATGTTTTTGAAGCGAGTGTTTCGGGGTCCATTTTACCTATTTCCGTTTCGAGTTCTTTTCGGAATGTTTTCTTTAAATCTTCTATCCAGTACAGGAGAATATCCAATAAATATACATCTTTTAATTCGGCAAGTAATAAATCGCAAAATGTTTTATCTATTTTTTCATCTTCGAATTTATCGAGCATAGTCTTATTAGATTTTTGTCGTTTAACTTCCGAGACGATACCCTCGACAATTCTAACTATTCCTAACGATACATCACGGTTACGAGCTATCTCGTTTTTAGCTAAGTTCGCAACTCTACTACTTATATTTTGTATTAAAGATTCTTCAATCCATTTATGGTAACTCTCGGGGCGCCCGAAACGTTTTTCGCGAATTTTAATTATAGTAATATTGTCTCTCGGTATAACGGGGCTCGATCCGTGTCGTCTCGGTACCAAGATTCTAAATTTATCATCGGAAATTTCTTCAACAATAATGTACCCACTGTGCGTGCCGGTTGAGACGTGTATACTATATTCGAAAGTGCGTTTATTACTATCATGCGGTATAAGATTAATATGAATATCTTCGGGTCTAATTCCGGTTTCCGCCGATACACCTGTAGGTAAGTTATGTGTATAATCTCTAGGTGTTACACGTGTAAGGTGAACTATACCGTACTGTTTCGATAGTTCTTTTACCGACTTTGACGCGAGTTCCGGAATGTTTTTAACAATATCGGACCAAGACATGGGGACCGGGCATGCGCGAAACGGGACACAATTAAACGATAAAAATGGATCAATATGAGAATTCTCTTCTAGAATGAAAGCTTTATCGCTCTCGATTATTTCTAGTATCGATGATGTTAAATTTACATTTTTCTCTCTAGTAGAAATGTCTAGACGCTGTTGTATTTTCTTTGTATACAAATCTATAGATCCGGGCCACGTTTGCCAGTATTTTTGTAAAACTAGAGGGTCTGTTTCTGTTATTTCCCGATCAACTTCATCTACATAATTTTGAATATCATTTTGTAAATCACGAATATAAATTCTATAAATACTGGTAATTTTATTGAAAACATCCGTTAACCGGTAAGCTCGAGTTTTACTAATATCTTCACCGACCGGTATTTTGATATCTAACATTTTGTAAATCTTTTGTAAAATAATATTTAGATGTGTAAAATCATGTAGCATTTGAAAATATTGTTCGTCCGCCTTTTTCGATCGCGACATTTTTTCAAATGAAGTTTTATATTCAATGCATTTTTCTATATATTTTTCCAAGCGGTCGTATTTAGAGCGATCCGTCTGCTGTAAATAGGGCGCTAAGCTTTCAAAATAACCCTCAAGTGACGACAATATTTCAACAGTTCTTTTCAATTCAGCAGTCATGTATTTATTTTAAACGAGTATACAGTATACAATATCTAAAATAATGGAGATTTTACCAAGAATTAAACCTATGGTAAACATTGCTAAGCATCCCGGTTCAAACGCTAACGAGTTACCGATAAAAAATGTCCCGGCTACACCCGTAGCTCCCACTGCCGCTCTTGTTGACGACGAAGACGAGAATGTGGATCCCGTTAAAAGCGGATCGCGAAGTATTATACGTGATAATTATATAATTATTTTTATATTCGCGGCTATTTTTGTAGTTTTAGTAATTATAGTCGTGTGGCTAGTTATCAAGAATGATAGGTACCTAAACTGGTTGAGGGGTGATAAATACCCGACGACGTTTAACGCAAAACCCAAAGTATCTAAAAATCCACATTCCGATATTATGAAAAATACTTCGAGCGACGAGTTAAAAATGTATGCAAATCTTGATACCAATAAACCGGATTCTCCAACCGCAACTGAGAATTATAATTTATCCCGTGAGGAACCGCATAAAAAAGTTACATTTAGTAATCCAATAGAAAAAATAGGTATAATTAGTATTGAGGAGGAATCCGACAACGAGGAAACGGAAACCGATGACGGTAAAAGTGGTAAGGCTGGTGACGGTAAAAGTGGTAAGACTAGTGACGATATTGTACAGAACACTGGTAGCGATTCACTTATGGAGTCAAATCTAAATGATAAATTAAAAGCCATAGTTGATTCGTCATCCGATAATACGGAAAATACAATTGAAAAAATAGTAGATAGAGAAATCGCCTCTATAGAAGCGGAACAGCGTAAAGAAGTTGAACAAATTGATAAAAAATCCGGTAGTGTTATTCAAAAATTTAATACTAGTGATGAAATTTATGATGCTGGGTTTGACTACGATAGTGTCATAGCGTGTTGTAAAGGAAAAACACAAACGCACAAGAATTTCAAATGGAGATTTGCCAAGTAGATAAATTTCTATTTACGTTCAGTTTTTTTTACACTGGCTCACGTTTTGTGTTCATACCCTGGTTCATGCTTTGCGTTTATGCTTTGGGTTAACACCTTAGTTCCCGCTTTGTGTTTATGCTTTGTGTTTATGCTTTGCGTTAACACCTTAGTTCATGCTTTGGGTTAACGCCTTAGTTCCCGCTTTGCGTTATGCTTTATGTTTTATATCTCGGTTTCTACTTTGTGATCATACGTGTTCATACCCTAGTTCCCGCTTTGTGTTTATGCTTTGTGTTCATGCTTTGGGTTAACACTTTAGTTCCCGCTTTGCGTTATGCTTTATGTTTTATATCTCGGTTTCTACTTTGTGATTATACGTGTTCATACCTGGGGTGAAAATTGAAAATTAATTTATATAAATACTAATCTCGTAAAATTTCTCTTAAAGGGACCAACAAGTCGATACATAAATGAATTCTGTAACCAGTATGCAAAATACCAATGTTAAATCAGCCAAAAGCGGCAATAAAACACGTACTAAACGTACCAATTCCACACCTGCACGATTACATACTTCCCTACACCAGGGAATATATATTAGTCCTTCCCGTGTAAAGTACTGGTTGGATAGTAATGGAATTAATCGAGATCTGGATAAAGCTATCAAAGAACTACGTGAAGCTGAACCGCATCAAAAGGAAATTATTGATCCAAAAACAAAGAAAAAGACCGGTAAGTATATCACGACGCAATTAACTATGTTTGACCAGCTTTCTGAAGAAACGCGTAAAACTATTCAGAGAATCCAGAGCGAAACTGCTAGAGCTGAACAGAAAGCACGTGATAACGCGGAAAAACGCGAGAGAAAACTCGAAGAGGATATTAAAAAGGGTCTTGTAGATCCGGATCAGTTAGAAAAGGAGCGTATTGCACGCGAGGAACGTCAAAAACGTCGTCAGGAAGACCGTGAGGTAAAACGTGAAGAGGAAAAAGTTCGTAAAGCAGCTGAAAATACCGACCAGCAAGGAGCTCGTAAAGGTCGAGTGCCACCTAACCGATTACAAAAGAAACGGTTACGTTACGGTAGCGAAATTGCGCTTCTCAGTAAAAATCGTATTCGTTTTGCAAAAGAGGCATCGACTGTTATAGCTGCTACAATTTGTAGCTCTCTACACGAGTTATTCGCATTCGGAATGCAAAATGCAGTCACGCAAAAGCGTAAAAAACTTTTAACGCGTCACTTGTTACAACCCGGATTTGAAAAATTACAACTATGCTGTTTCTACGACCACTTGACTGCATTTAAACGCGCTCAAATTGACGATTTACACCGTCAGGAAGTGGAAGCTCGTTTACGTGATGAAAAGAAAGCTAAGAAACGTGCTGAAGCTCTAGCGGAACGCGAGAGTAAAGATGCAAAACGTATCGAGGAACAATTAATTAGTGAAGAGGTGTTTGTACTACAACCTCTAGATCAATCTGTACCGGTGCCGGTACAAGAAACACCGGTCCCCGAAGTTAAACAAGAGGTTAAACCGGCAGAACCCGTAACGGATAGTGAAGACGAAGACGATGACGGTAGAAGCTTTGTACTCTATGTAAAACAATTATGTTTTAATATTATGAATATTAAAGTGGAATCGAGAAATAAACAGAATAAGTTATTTAATAATATTCGTCTTTCAAAAGAAGTTTTAGAATTTGGAAATCAATTAATTATCGGATTCACTGAACGTCTAGTTCCACTTCTACGTGGACAAATTAGAACCATGGATGTTAAGACTGTATCTCGTGATGTTGTAGATCAAACACTAAATTTCATGTTGGAGTATGTGGGTTATCAACCTGATAACTTTCACGTTCTCATAAATAAAAAAATAGCCGAGTATACAACTGCTCAGGAGAATAAACGTATCGAGAAACAGAATCGTGAACTCCAAGAGGAAAAAAATAAACAGGAGTCGACTGACACATCCCCCACGACTGTAATAGACAATCCTGAAAAATCAACTGACGACGAGGATGAAACATCAGACATTGATAGCGAGGATGATGAAACTGCGGAAGATTCGGAACCGGTAAAAAAATCCGTTAATAAAACCGTGCCGGAAAAAGCAATAACTATTAAGGTATAAGTATTATCCGCTATAATATATTTTTTTTATTGCGATAAACACTTACAACTAATACTTCGGTTGTAAGTATGGTAGTAAGTGTACTTATAACTAATACTTCGGTTGTAAGTATGGTAGTAAGTGTACTTATAACTAATACTTCGGTTGTAAGTATGGTAGTAAACCTTTACTACCAGAATAGCTAATATTGTTAGGACAAAACGAGAAATTTCTCAAACTACTATATACTCTTCTGAAAAAAATTGGTGATCATATAGTTTTTAAAGTTGCGAAAAATACATTAATAAATTTCTTAATATCATCTGTTGTATTATAATCAGAAAATGAAATTCGTAATACACCACGTTTAACTATAGCCGGTGCTCTAATAGCTTCTAATACATGCGATGCTTTAGTAGATTTAGTATTACACGCACTACCAATACTTACAATTATTTTATTTTTTTCTAATTCATTTTTAAATTTTACATTACAAAATGGTTTTTCATTATCAATAATACTAATAAGTAGTGTTGATGGTAAATACGAATCGACTTTATTTTGCGGTGGGCCTAATACGACAAACTCTTTACCCGATTTCGATGTGGTTTTTTTACCATCTTTACCCTTACTTTGACTCCGGATATTATCTATATCTTTTTTAACTAGAATTTCATCTGAATCATCTGTGTCATCATCATCTTTATCCATATCGTAAAATTTATTATAGTCAACACGATTCAAATTTTTTTCCAAAAGTTTTATAGTCAAATCTCGTAAAGTTCTAAGACGTTTATTTTTGCTATTTCTGTTATTGAAATTCCATTTCATGGCTGCTATAGCACCTGCTATAGCAGGAACGTTTTCAGTGCCGCCTCGTAAACCGTTTTGTTGAGTTCCGGCAATCTGTGCTCGTAATTTATAGCCCTCTACAAAAGATTTACGTATAATTAACATTCCTACGCCAGGAGGTCCGTATAATTTATGAAACGACATGCTCAATGCGTCAATATTCATTCCGGGTATATCGAGTTTTAACTTACCGAATATCTGTACAGCGTCAGTATGGAATGGAATATTACGTTTATGAACAATTTCAGCAATTTTTTTGACAGGGTTAATACTACCAATTTCATTATTAGCAAACATAACAGTTACGAGAGCAGTATTACCGCGTAACGCTTTTTCTATCGCTTCGGGATCCGTTACACCGTACATGTTGGGGTCAATAAGCGTAACCTCTATCCGGTTTTGTTCCACTAGTGTATCTAAACATTCCAAAATAGATTTATGCTCTATACTAGTTGTAACAATATGAGGTACGGTCCCTACATTATGATGCCACGCATCAACCGTCATATGTATTATGCTACAATTAGATTCGGATGCACCACTTGTAAAAATAACCATATATTCATTCTTGAGTTTACATAGTGTATTTACATACGATATAGCTTTATTTATTAGTAATTGAGACGCTTGACTCAAAAAACTCGATCCCGAAGCGTTACTACAACTCTGTATCCAATCAGCCATAACTTGTTTCGCCTCATCACATGTTTTTGTTGTAGCATTATTATCAAGATACGTAATACCACTAGTTACTTTTGTGGTCATTATTTTTACAGCAATAAAAAAATACATGGAGATATTACATTGTGTAGGTACTCTTAAAAACCGCATATGGGGTTATTTCTTTATAACCCCATACTTCATCCGTATATTTCCGTACGAATTCTTTAGTATGCCTGTGTGGTTGTTTCTTTATAACCCGTATGGGGTTATTCTTTATAACTCGTATGGGGTTATTTCTTTATAAACGCATACTTCATCCATATATTTCCGTATGAATTCTTTTAGTATGTCCGTGAGGGTTTTCATGAACAATGATGTTTTCCCGATTCTAATTTCCAAATTGGAACAATTACTTGACATACTGGACACGGTCTAATTGCCAAATTACATATTTTTTCGTGTTGTTTACAAGCACCACGTATAAATAAATTGTTACAATGTTGACATGTTTCATAAACCCACTCACATTCGAGATTGTGTTTTTCTAATTGACTAAACGGACCAACCCAATCACAATTATTTTTACGACATTGAGTTCGTCGATTGGGACAATTTTTATAATGTAGTGAAAATTTATGAAATTTCTGATTCTGCCCGCATTCCAGTACGGGACACTTAACATTAATATTGCCTATAATACGGTTAATTATATGCATAACACACCATTTTGTAACGTAAATTCGACAAACTGAACATCGATTATGATTACTAACTCGAAATAATTCATTATAACAATCTTCACAAACTAAATGATTACACTCTATTGGAGATAAAAGTTTAGGTTTTATCGATATACAAATATTGCAACCGAATTCTTCTTTTATATCTATATTAATAGATTGATTATCAAATATAGGTTCTATGTAAGACAATTCTTCTCGTTTTAATTGTTCATGTATAAGATTTGACATGTTTTCTCTTTGAAATATTATATATAAATAATGTAAATTTACGGTAAAAAAAACAATATGCAATGGTAAAATCGTATGTGTCGGTAAAAACCATATGATATTACGATATTGAGTAAATCGTAATCCACATATTATAAAGACTTAAAATCAAAAGATTCGAGTTTATTATTTTCCGTGTCGCACGAAACAGACATTAACAGGTTTGTGCCTATACCGTTAGACGGAATATCTCCCAAATCTTTAAGAGCTGAAATCTCGTTATTATCATATTTTAAAATCACATCGCATTTTTTATCCATTTCAAATTCTCGTAACGCGACCAAAATTGTATCACCAACTGCAATTCTAACATGTTTTTTTGATAGCGCTCCCCGTATATGAGCTATACGTGTTTTATTATCACTACAAATAACATTTAATCGACCATTTCCTAACGCTTTATCAACAACTGCATATAATTGCCCCTCATCACGTCTTTGTAAATCTCTTATTACAAACGTAGTGTGATTTTTCATTCGTTTACGATGTTTACCACCCTTTTTAACATTTTGTTTTATTTCTTCCGACATAATTTAATATAACTAATATCTAACATCTAACATAAAAAAATATTTATAATTTGTTATTTTTTTACCAGTCTCGTTTTCTATTTAATCGTGATTGAAATCCACTAGGGGATGTTTTGGGTTCTTCAACTTTATCAGGCTCTTCTACTTTAACAACGGGTTCCTCGGGTTTAACCGGTTCCCCGACTACATTATCCTCACGTTTAACCTTTTCAACAGTATCAGTTGTAGACTCGGGTTCAGTTGCTGTCTGATTAGTCTGTCCCGATTGAACCGAATTAATAAGAAGTACAGCTAGTCGTTCCGTCAAGATGGAAAACTCCTTTAACTTTTCATAACTCTCGAGTACTTTTTTATTATAGGATTCCTTTGCACTGTGCATTTCGCTGTCCGTTTTACTCCAGACTTCACGAGCTTCTTGTACTTTAGCAATTAATTTATCAGCCATTATATTTACAGGTATAATGTACCTTTAACAAAAATTACATGTGTGAAGTTAAATATGTCGCAATATCTTGCATACACACACGAATTCCATTTCGCAATAACCATTTATATGGGATTAAAACTAGTTTTTACGTTATGTACTAGTTTATGTATGTACTAGTTTTTGTAATACCATTTTAGGTCGGGCTAAAACTAGTACATATATAAAACCATGAAAAGATTGACATAAAATTATAAACTTCTATTTATAAGTTAAACGATATTTATAATGCATAAAATATATATGTCACGTGCTAGAATTGTAAAACAAAAACGACTAGTACAAGATCCCCAATTGGTAACAATGTTTAACGACATGTTGAATAGTGAAAATGGTGATACTAGTGTTATACTGGAAAAAAACGTTTCGATACGTAGCAACTTGAGTATTATTGCAAAAGTTTTGGAAGATTTTTCATCCGGACCTTTTCGTAAATTAGGCGGGGAGTATGAAATATGGTGTGAAGAATTTTTGAAATTCGCATCTCAAATTAGAGAAATTTTAACATTAACCGAGTATCGAGAGATAAAGGACAATAATATAACAAAGCATGTTATACTGGTATGTAGAGAACTCGTGGCGTATGCTAACCAGTTACAACCCCAAACACTTTCCGATCGTTGGATATTGAGTCATCCCGGTTTACAATTCGAACCGTTTGCCTTTACCAAAATGGATATTAAACACGTGTGGAACGACGAGAGAGTATCCGAGACCGCAAAAAAATATTGTTTACGAGTCTTTAGTATTTTATTCCAAAAATGCCATGAAATTTATAAAACCGTGACGAGTCCCGACATTGATGTGAATAAGTTTTCACAAATTATTATTGAAAGCATTGAACGCGTAAAAGATGTTCCGGAATTAAATCGTTGCCGCGATGCCTTTGATAAAATTAAAGAGAGTGTTTCTCTATTAGAAAATAACTTTTCAGATTACTATAAAGATATGGTTCAAAGTGAAAACCCGAGCACACTTATTGAAAATTTTATTATTGATGTTTCTCAAGGGCAAAATATGAATATTGGATTAATGAGACAATTTCGTATTATCATTAATTTTTATCAAAAGCAGAGTAAGGGCAAAATTAAAGATCCAAAAATACAAGCACTTTTTAATAATCTCAATAGTAAAATGGACATGTTGGAGAAAAATACTCCAAATGTGAAAGTCGATAGCGATAGTAGTGATACCGATGAAGAGGATAAAACAAATAATGGGTAAGGCACGGTCACCAAAACGTATAGTACATGTTACAACTATAAGTTAGTACATGTTACAACTATAAGTTAGTACGTATAGTATTAGTATATGTTACAACTATAAGTTAGTACGTATAGTATTAGTACATACTACATTATAGTTAAAGATATAATGTATGTTAAGAAACTAATATGACAACATTCGAAGTTATGGCTGTATCTCAGTTATACAATATACCGGAATACGTTGCGGATATTGTAATTCATTTATGGAAACAACGAGAATTACCGAGAAGCAAACTAATTGCAATTATTGAAGCTGATTATGACAATCTCGATTTAGATACAATAGATTTGTTACTCACTCGGGATAAATGGACTGAAGCTGTGGTGCATAAAAAAACCTCGGAATGGAACCAATTTTTAAGTCGTACTAGAAAACGGCAATTGGCTTCACGTGTACGTGAAATAGGGTTACCGACCCAATTTTAATAATACAAATCAGAATATTTAATATTTTTTTTGTATGTGATTTCGGTGACAGGTTTTTGTATGTGATTTCGGTGACAGGTTTTTGTATGTGATTTTAGGCTCGCGATAGTGTTACACCGATATAATTAACGATATAGTTAACACTGCTTAGATAGTTACTTTTGTTGTAGCATTGTTCTACCGATAAATAAAGCGAGTTAATACTATTTTACTGAAAAAATACATGAAAAGTAAAAGGGTCCTGTACAGGACCCATAAACGTCTCGTCAATATTTCGGCCAAAACAATAATACAACAGGATTTTTAACGATCTGTATTAAATACAACGGTAGTACCGATAGTTCGTGATAGCGTTACACCGGTATAATTAACGATATAGTTAACACTGTTCATGTATTAATAAATATTGTAGCATTGTTCCACCGATAAATAAAGCGAGTTAATATTATTTTACTGGAAAAATACATGAAAAGTAAAAGGGTCCTGTACAGGACCCATTAACAGCTCGCCAATATTTCGGTCAAAATAATAATACAACAGGATTTTTAACGATCTGCGTTAACTACAACGGTAGTACCGATAGCTCGAGATAGCGTTACACCGGTATAATTAACGATATAGTTAACACTGCTTAGATAGTTACTATTGTTGTAGCATTGTTCTACCAATAAATAAAGCGAGTGACGGGGTTTTGTATGTGATTTTGGTGACAGGTTTTTGTATGTGATTTCAGTGACGGGTTTTTGTATATGATTTCAGTGACGGGTTTTTTGTATGTGATTTCAGCGACGGGTTTTTGTATTTTTAGGAACGAACATAATTATTGATAGTGTCTAATTATTGCTAACGTAATCCAGTTAAAGCGACAAATATTTATTGCAAATATATTACGATGTCGAATGCTTATCAAGAGTTTAATCAACAAATAAAAGATATTTTTAAATTGTTTAAGGATTTACCGAGTCAACGATATAAGTCCAAATTACATATTTCGGAAATGCAGAGTAAACTTGTTCAGGGTATGAATGCCGAGGAGAAATACGCCATGACATTTCTCGGACCAGTTGTGTGGGCAGCACGTGAAGAAATTGCTACCGAGAATGAAGAGTTTTTTCTTAATCGTAGATACGAAATGGAACTTCAAAAATTAAGTAAACAGCATAAATTTAACTATGATAATGCGGTTAATACAGTTGCTTTTATGAAGGATGCTTACCGTCAAGCTTCGAGTGAAACGAAACAGGAAATATTTAGAAATCTTAAACGACTATTAACTATTTATAGTAAATTTGCTTTGAACACTCAAAACTGATAATGTATACACTAAATGCAAAAAGAAATTGCTAAAAACTTTTGGATATTAACCAATGCTGCACTAGATCGATTTCAACCGGACACAAAACTATCTATTTTTAGAAAATTACTCAAATTACGTGCATGTCTAGATGATTTATGGTTTATTAAAGTAGCCGGACCGTTTTTTTATAAATACCGAGAAAGTATAGCTGCGAGAGATCTTGATTTTTTTATAAATTTAGACTACGTTAATCAACGTAGAGACTGGATGGAATTGACACGTGGACATGGTGAGGGTATAGCTCAGAATTTTGAAAATGCAATTAAAACAAATTTAACTAGATTGAAAGATGAAGATCCGGAATTTATTGAACAAATTACCATGAATCTATTAAGGCTGTATAGTCAATTTATTTTAGCGGAACGTGTTACTCAATTAAAAAAATCCTAATGGCGTTAATATACCGCATAACAATATGTCATGTTGGAAACCGTAAAAAAATTAAGTAATTTTTTTACATAATTACTGGAGTGATTTTACAATAGTGGCTATATACTTAATTTCTAACGGGACAAATATACGTTTGGATCCAAAGAAAACATCGAGTTGGAATGGGGTAATTGGTGACGCTATTGTGGAAAAATCCAACTCGTCAATTTGAATTGTTTCGTCGTCTATTCTTATAATGTTATAACCGTTTATTTGGTTAACACGAGTTATGAGTATATTATCCGTAACGGGGTCTAATGTTGTAAAATTTGTAAAGTAAACTTGATCACCGGTTTGTAAATTATGCGGAACCGAACTCACAAATGTTGCGGGATTGTTGTACTGTATCTGCATTGGTAATCTATCCGCGTCAAACATAATTTTTTCCAGAGGGTTTCCGAATGTTAATGTTAGTTTATCAATTTGTGTTATGGGTTTAGCAAATTCAAATGTCGACTGCACGTCTTGAAGCGGTACGAGTTCAATCATATTACCCTCAACCGCAGTCGAGAACATAAAGTGAAAGCGACGACCCTCTTGACCAATATAAGATTGACCGGAAAATTCATTAATGAGCAACGATACTCTACGGTAACCGTTAAGCATTATAACGTCTTTATACGGAATACGAATTCTGGGACAACTAATAGCTACAATTTGTTTAACATCTCCGAGACTATTTATACCACCCGGAGTATTTTCCGATGTATTAGAGAGGAAAGACCACGAGATTGCATTCATACCGTCTGTCTCGGTATCTCTATATCGCGAATCTAATAAAATATAATTTTTTCTCCATGCTGCTTGTGGATTCAACATTTGTTGAATGCTCGTATCGTCAGTTTTACCAAGAAACGCTTTGATATTTCCCAAAGTACCTACCGATAATAATTTATTAACCGTATTAATACTATCAAGGGATCCCAATCCGGTATCAACCGTGTTTGTATCCGTTTCGCTTTTAGACCCTTCTAGTACAGTTGGAAACCCATTCGTATCGACATTGTCCACTGTTTCATAATTCGGCTCTTGATCTTGCGAACCAATTCCAATTTTCAGCATTTCATGTACATCTATTACATCATCCTGCTCCTCGATTTTCTTTCTACCAGAAACGGTAAATCTAGTTTTTAAATATGCACCTGAAAGTGCAGCTCGGATTTGTTGAATAGAATACCCACTCCAATTTCTCAATGCGTTTTCACAAACAAAATTCCATAAATCCCTCAATTCAACTGCAGTCAAAGTTCGTTTTAATTGGCCGCTTACTGCATTTGCTATTATTTTTAAGCTCTCTTTATTATTTGATATGTTTCTTGTATAGCTTTCAGTTTGATCCATTATATATTGATACATTAAATAATATATAAATGTAATTCATGTAGTGTTATAACGATTAGTAAAAACATTCATACGCGAATTTCCTTTAGACTCGCGTGACGGGATTCCGTCCCGAGTTATTAAACACGGTTCCACAGTGATAATTCACGTAGCGAATTTCCTTTAGACTCGCGTGACGTGACTCGCGTCACGAGTTATTAAACACGGTTCCACAGTGAATTTATTAACATAATAGTATATATCACCCTGTTACCACCCCTGTTACCCTGTTACCCTGTTACCCTGTTACCCCTGTTACCCCTGTTACCCCTGTTACCCCTGTTACCACCCTGTTACCTCTGTTACCACCCTGTTACCTCTGTTACCACCGTTACAACATGGTGTAATTTATTCCGTCTTTAATCATATCGTGTCCTGAGTATTCTGAGTCCCACCAGTCTCTATGTTCCTCTTCGTCTAACTCCTCTTGGAAAATTGGTCTAAAATTATCCGATGTGAATCTTGCGCGATTTAGAATTGCTTCTCGCGATTGTTCCGCCATATGTTTGCTGTGTTGGTATAGAAGTGTATCACCATCCACACTTTCTACGGGTGGTGTCATTATGCTATCTATAACTTTGGAGTTATCCCATTGTTTAACAACAGAAGTGGATAGTGGTGCTTCCGAACCGAGTTCGAATCCACGTGTTGCTATAGTTTCACCCTCATCATTTTCAAATGCTGATGCAAACGGTTCACGTTGATTATATATAATAGATACGGCAAGGGCTATTGCTATAACAGTTATAGCAATATTATTTTGTATAATTCCAATAACGGCAGTAATAATTAAAATATATTTTAGAACGAGTAAATTATACATCTTATATGCAATACCGGATAATAATTTACTCGTTCTAAAATATATTTTAATGTCTAAATGCAAAAAAGAAGACGTAATTACATTGTTAAATTTTCAGAACGTTACCCAACATAGTGTAATTATTAAAAATAATTATACAGTCGAATCATATATATTTCTGATAATATCGCATTGTATCGGTAAATAACGAGAACTAATACGGTTAAAACATAATTTTATTTATATCGTTAAATTTTCAGAACGTTACCCGATCTAGTGTAATAATTTTTAATAATTACCTGATTGACTTTGGTTGGTCAATTGACCAACCATAATTAATCTGAAAATACCGCATTGTACCGGTAAATAACGAGAACTAATACGGTTAAAACATAATTTTATTTAAGCTTTGTATCGTTAAATTTTCAGAATATTACTCGATCTAGTGTAGTATGAATTGCTCCCTAATTTAAAAAGGGGGTAATTTACATCAAGTATATTTCTGAAAATATCATACTATGTCAATATATTGAGTGTGTAAACATACATTCAATCTTAGGTAATTGAGTTTAACATACAATTGATAATAAAAAATAAATTTATTAAAAATCCAAAATCCAAAATCCAAAATCCAAAATCCAAAATCCAAAATCCAATTTATTCCTGATTCAAAACCAAATCCCTATTCCTCTAGTATTTAAATACTCTCTCTACGAGTTTTCTTAGTGTTTTGTTTATCCATTCCTATTTGTCTTATGGTATTTACTATTGGTAATTCTATATCTTCATTATTATATTCATAAATAATTTCTAATATTTTTCCATTTTCAATACCTTGTATAAATTTTCTATCTGGTTCTAATGCTTTATTAATAATATTTCTAAAATTTTCGGCTTCATCATTTATTATAGATTTTAAGTATTTTACAGAACCTTTGAATATATCACATTTTGAAGCAATCTTACGATTCTTTAGCACTTTATGAATTCGATTTCTTAACATTATACAGTCACTAGTTTTTACAAAGTAAACGACTTCTAATTCGTCATCTTCATCCTTTGTAGAATTCATAATATTTACTTGTTGATCAGGGTGAGTTTTAGTTGCAGATATTCTACAATTAGCCTTTGGTTTATTTTTTGGTTTTGCTAGGAAAACGTATTCTATTTCTTCTTTTGGGAGAATTTTTTGTTTAAAATCAGCTACATAATCTTTCATTATTTCCACAAATTGTGTTTCCAAAACTATTATTGATTTGGCAAGTTGCGCATTTTTCTCAGCTACTTCTTTATTTTTATAAAGTTCCAATTTCAATTCCTCGGTATAAGTTTTTTCATTTTCAAGACGATTTTCCATTAACTTGTTACGTTCTTTTTCTTGTTTTACTAAGTTTTTTAGAAACTCAGTACTTACGTCAATTGCAAATTCCTTAATTTTTATATAGTAGACTCGTGCTTTGGCTCCTTTATTGGTATCAACGTGCATAACTAAATCTTTGAAAGCCTTACCCGTTACAATATAATATAGTTTATTTTCTGGTGATTTTTTAATTTTTTTTGAATCTAAAGCTAATTGTTTATTATATGCAAGTATAATTGGATGATCAGCCTTGACAATTTTATAGTTGACATCTTTTACTAGAGATTTTAATTTAGCAAAGATTTTATAGAAAGTAGTCATCATATCTTTAGATTTTTTATAACCTAAATAATTTTCAACTATTTCTTCGCTAAGATAAATCCAGTTTTTATTAAAACCTACACTATTTAATAATTTGAACATTTCAATTTCGTGATCATTGAATTTACCGCTTTTACGAGCTAATTTTACATAATCTAATTCTTCTAATTCTTTCAATTCGTAATCAGCCTCTATGACTTCCATGTTTTTGCTTTCGGTTTGAGACATTTGTTACTATTAATATTGTGTATTTTAAGCGAAAATCAATTAGGCTATATAGATCATTTAAAAATTCAAATTTGGCGGGAATACGAAATAGTCGAAATTACCCTGTTACAAATACATATTATTGCTCATATATTTATACGAGCAACTTAAACGTATTAGAGTCGATATATTATAGTTACATTTCATTTTGTTATTGTAAAGTTTGCTTGTGATTTTACTTTTTATTTTGTATACGGTTCTAAATCATCGGGAGGTGGTTCTGATACCGATCCCAAATATGAAGAATAATTGTATATTTTTGGGTTGTAATTGTTTAGTAAAATTACTGAAAATACTACAATTATGAATATGTAAATCCATTTAAAATTAGAAATGTACTCGATTAATTCGTTATGATAGTTAGTGATTATAATAGAGACTAGTAAAATTATTAACCCCACCGCTATAGTAATTGTTTTAACATTCATATTATAATATACCGTACAAAAAATAATTGATTAGATTTATCTTTTGACATTGTAAAAAATTATAATGGTTCACATACCCGGTTGTGATTTATAGTTTTATCTTTTGATATTGGCTTAATTGTAAAAAATATAACGGTTTACATATCGTGTAAAATTTATTGGTAATCCCCCTCCGAAGGAGATGACTCTAGATTTCGGCGATCATTTCTGCGGTACTCTTTGTCATACGTTTCACGTGTTCGTGGTTAATGATAATGTCGTTGTATGTTGTACCGAATCTCGGAGTAGCGCCTAGACACATTGGTGCCGACATACCTTGAATTGTATCGGTTTGGTTATTAATAGCGGCACTCTGGATAACTTGAATCGGGAATCCGAAACTCGCACGTAGCAATACGTTATTAATATCACGTTGACCGAGACCCGATCTCTGAATACTCGTTACGCGTCCATTGTATGTCATTTCATCCGCGTAGATTGTAGCCCATTCGTAATTCGCTTTATGTTTTTCGGTAGTCAGAAACTCGTCAATGATTTTATTTCGTGCCGCTTCGATTCCGTAAATACGTTCAATCTCCTCGATGCTTGTTGTATTACACTCGTAAACGTCTAGATAACGGTTTTCGAGAATGAGACTCAAGTTGGTACCGTCGGTCTCGACTGCATACATTCTCGTCAAATCGTATTCACCCGACTCTTTTATTGTGGTGTACGGGATGCTCGTTACGGATGCGTGAGCGATACCCGGGACCCCACGAATAACGGATCCGCAAATTTGGTCGGAAATCTTTCTAACGTTCTGTTCATTGACATCAGTAGCACGTTTGAATACGGTATTTCGTATGTATACACGCATCACGAATACTTTTTTATCACTCGGAGCGGGATCGTAAACAACGTATAAATTCGGGAAGCTCTCCATGATTTTAAGGTATACGGTTTTCATTTTCATGCTCTTTAGTATTAACTCCTCTTTACTCAACTCGTATCGTATACACCACGATATTAAATCTTTCGGCACCGGATCGCCAAAGTTATACGCTTGGAAACGTTTTATCATGGCCGACTCGTGACTGAAATCGGGATACTCGGGTTGTTGAAAGTTCTCTATAAATATTTTTGTACCTACTACGAAACGTGATAACGATAACATCTCTATATGGTTAGCAATTTCCATTACACGCTGACGGTCGTCTCGATATTCGGGTAACGGTATAAGAATCATATTCGGATTGTGCATTGATTCGGTCGTTTTATTTTTTAATATTTCTCCAAATCGTTCCACCATATCGGTTTTCTCCTTTTTGAGACCCGCTCGGTGTTTAGCATCTAGCAAGTGTTGAGTAATTGGTTCCGAAATACTCTCGGCTGCAATAATTCCGACATTGGTACCGTATTCTATAAAGCACTCGGTGAGTTTTACCGTTACACGTTCTAGTATCATATTGAGCATTTTATTATCCAGCTCCTGCCGTACAATGTTACTAGTGCATAACCAACTACGTACCAGTATACGCAATAACGTTACAGCCATACGTATGTGATTCGGTATCGCTGCTCGTGACGATCTCTGTATTCTATTCATATACATGTATCCGAGATCGTCGACATAACGCGATACTGTCTCTACAGCTAGTTTTGGATTGAGTGGTTCAACCGTGTAGCGCGTTTCACGAGCGAGTTGTCGTACATTTTCAATTTCTCGTTGAACGTTAATTGGCATTCGTGCTGTATCCTTCATGCTCGGTGGGTTTCTCCTAGTACACGCTTCGATACGTAACATGATCTGACGGTATTCATCACGTTCCCGACCGAGCGTTTCGAACTCCGAGTCGAGTAAAGCCTGTACACCTTTATTGTTCCATATCTTTGTAAATTGAGCCAATATCAAAAGATAAAACTATAAATCACAACCGGGTATGTGAACCATTATAATTTTTTACAATGTCAAAAGATAAATCTAATC
>Ga0115848_100249_pt1 | contig 18800 bp, 21 predicted proteins | sample InSIn3gowninarea_FD_83862 | JGI IMG/M metagenome (GOLD analysis project Ga0115848, IMG submission 83862) | reverse complement strand
ACAAACTAAAATTCAATAATATAAATCATCAGACATCAATTCATAAGCAAATTTAAAACAAAGAACAGGACAAAGATTAACTTTAATTGAAAGGCAAACTTTGTTGGCCTGGGAGGTGAAAAGAAAACAACCTTCAACAACGAAACCTACTTTAGGAAAATAAAAATAAATTGTTAAATAAAAACAACCCATTTTTGAACCACTTGAGTGCCAAGTTGAAATTGAAACAATTGAAGCTATTGTAGATTAGGGACATGGATCTGTTATTCCTACTCTCGAACTAATACTTGAATATGAAAGACAACAAAGATTGTGGAGAAGACACAGAGAGGAAGAGGAAAATTAGAAAATGATAGGAAAGGAGAAGAGGGTAGGAAAAGACAAGAAGATGGTGGTAATCAGCAAACTACTTTTGGCTTTCCAATATTGGATACAAGTGCAGTATTAGGAGAAGATGTAAAAATGAAAAATATTCCACGTTCTATATTGCCAAATTTTTATGGAATGTCAATGGAAGATCTTGATTCCTTTATGCTTGAATTTGATATCTTGTTTAGAACTTATGGATACACTGATTGCATACACGAACTTCATCTCTTTCCTGCTACATTGAAGGTAGCAACTTTAACATGATTCATGGGTTTAGGAGAGCAAACAATAGCTTCTTGGGATGAAATGAAATCAATATCTCTTAAAAAATATCAAGACTATTGTAGGCTGAGGGACTCGAAAGAGGAGGTTTTCATAATGACACATCAAGAAGATGAGATTCTAGAAGAATACTTAGAAATATTTTCATATAATCTACAAAAATCTAAACAACGCTCTCTAAACCAAGACACCATTCAAACAATATTTCTCAAAGGTATAATGGATGAAAACCTAGATATTCTGAATGTAATTGGCAAGGGTAACATTTCAAACTTGACATTTAATGAAATGGCAAATTTATGTCAAAAATACTCTAGAGGAAGATAAAGGACTGGAAGGAGAGATGTGAGTTCAAAAGCAGCAAAATCAGCAATAGCAGGAGTAACAATAGCAGAGATAGGAAGCTTGCTAGAAAACTTCAAAATGGATCTCCTAAGTACACTAGAGACACAAGTAGATATTCTAAAAGAAAAAAAAAGAAAGAAGAACAAGAACAAATTTTAGCATTCTTTTGTCCAAAATATAGAAAGAAACATGCATTAAGAGAATGTCCTTTGGATAGTGTTCAAATGTGTGGTCTTTGTATAGAAAATCACTCAATAGAAAACTATCTAAGGTTGAAGGAATTGCTGATGAATCTAATGGAATAAGTGCAAGGAACAAAAGTTTTCTATTATGTGGCTCCAAGAAGACCTTGCCAACTAAGGATTCCTCAACAAAATCTACAACAATTCCCTCAACAAAACTATCAATATCCACCTCAAAATTCTTGGAATATTCTAATTCCATGGCAAGCCTAGCCACCACAACAATATCAAAACCAACCTGTACAAGGTTGGAGAGGATATGGTTATGGAAGTCAGCCACCTCAATAATATGAACAACAATACCAACAACAATATCAACAACCATTTCCATATCAACAATACCAACAATATCCACAATCCATGGCATTTCTGCAACCAAATTCTACATATCCATTATCCATGCCATTTCCACAATAGAATTCTCCACCACTACTAACACAACTGTAACAATTACAACTACCTTCAAACCAGCCTAGACCAACTCAATTACGAGCCCAGCTAATGGAATATCCAAGCAGTAGAATGGATAAACCTGCATACAATGTTAAAAAAGCAGCATATTTTCCAACATATTCTATTCTTCCCATAAATGATGTCCATCTAAGGTCTGGAAAGGTGCTTAAAAAGGATTCTCCTCTGATCATAGAAGAACCAAATGAGCAACGAGAACAACCTGAAACATCACATTTAATAAAACATATCCAGAAAGGAAAAACTATTATAACTCAAACACCACCCTATCCTGAGAGGTTAGTAGAGCAGCCAATTGAAATGAAACTTCCTGAATTTGACATTTTGGATGAAATGAAAATTCTTATGTAAAAATTCCATTATTGAAAGAAATCAAATAAATACCAATATATGCTAAAACAATAAAGGAATTATGCATCAAGAAAACTGGTAAAAAGAAGAAGGATCCTACTACAATCCAAGTTATTGGAAAATTAGCAAGCCTCATGTCTACCAAAACAACAATAGAAAAATATATTGATCCTGGTATCCCTGTGGTTACTATTTTAATAAATAATTTCTCAGTTTGAAATATGCTGATAGATTTGGGAGGTGTTATAAATGTAATGACTATGGAGACAATGAAGTATCTACATTTAAACAACATTAGATCTACTTCTATAGTCCTAGAGTTAGCAGATAGATCTAAAGTTGTACCAGAAGGAATACTAGAAGATATTATAGTCTCTTTGGATTCATGAGAGTATCTTGCTGACTTCCTCATCTTGCAGCCAAAAACAAACTTGGGAGGAAATCCTCTAATCTTAGGCAGACCATGGTTAGCCATTGCTTATGTCTTTATATGATGTAGATATGGAAGTATGATTATTTCACATGGAGATGAGAGGAAACACATTACACTTTATTCTCCTACAAAATCACTTTCTTTAGAATCAATTCTTGAAGAGCAAGAACAACCATAAACCAAATTAGTTCTAAGTATTAAACAAGTCTTTGATCTTAGACAAGAAGAAGAGAATGAGGATTTAATGGATCTTTTCATCTCAAAACCAAATATTTTAGAGCAACTTAGAGTAACCCAATATGAAGCTGAAAGTCATCTTTTGAATCAGTGTTTTCAGGAAACTTGTACAATCCAATCCTTGCAAGAATCCTTTACAAACATTTTTCCTGTAAACACAATTACCAATTCAACAACAAAAACAATTGAGATATATTCAGGAAAACATTTGAACATTGGTAAACATTTACAATTGTCACAAGAGAAAGAAGTAATAGCATTACTACAAAAATATTCAAAAGCTTTTTCCTGGGATTATATAGACATGCAAGGAATTCATCCCAACACATGTATTCACCACGTCTATCCAAATGAATAGATTAAACTAGTCAGACAACCTCAAAGATGAATGAATCCCATGATGAAAGAAATAGTGAAGGAAGAACTGTAGAAACTACTTAAAGTTGGGTTCATCTATCATATTTCAGATAGTTAATGGGTCTCTCCATTGGTGATTGTGCCAAAGAAAAATGGGAAGTGGAGAATATGTGTGGACTACTAGGAATTGAATAAAGAAACTTTAAAAGATCATTTTCTGCTACCATTCATTGACTAGGTACTAGACTCATTAGCTCGGAAGAAATGTTTCTCTTTCCCAGATGGGTTTAGTGGGTATAATCAGATTAGAATAGAAATAGAAGACAAGGACAAAACAACATTTAACTACCCATGGGGAACCTATTCATATAATGTTTTTCCATTTGGACTATGTAATGCATTTGCAATTTTCCAAAGAGCAGTGCTTGCAATATTTTTTGATCTAATCCATGAATATGTAGAAGTCTATATGGGTGATTCCACAATATATGGAAACACATATGACGATTTCTTAAAAAAACTTGAGAAAGTTTTTAAATGATGTATAGAAACAGATCTGTCCCTGAGTAATGAAAAATGCTACATGATGTTAACCGAAGGAATAGTTTTGGGACATGATATTTCCTCATCAGGAATCAAGGTGGATCTAGGTAAAATAAAAGTCATTGTGAATTTAATGCCACCTACAACTTAAAAGGAGGTAAGGACTTTCTTGGGTTATGCAGGCTACTATAGACGATTTATAGAAAAATTTAGCAAAATAGCACAACCTCTATTCATGTTACTAGCAAAGGATGTTGAATTCCAATGGATAAATCATTGTTAAAATGCATTTCAGATATTGAAGGAAAAATTATGAATTGCACATATTCTTCATGGACCAAATTGGTCCTTGTCATTTCATATTTCAACAGATGCATCTGATACTACTATAGGTGCATTGCTTGGATAGAAGGAAAACCTATTCAATTATGCTATATACTTCATAAGGAAAAACTTAACGCCGACAGAATTGAACTACACAGTCACAGAAAAATAAATGTTAGCAGTAGTACATGTAGTGAACAAATTTAGACATTACATAATAGGATACCAAGTATTCATTCATACAAGTCATTCAACAATCGAATAGTTAATGAAAAAATCAATCACAAATGGAAGAATAACAAGATGGTTACTGTTAGTGCAAGAATTTAACATTATAGTTCAAGATCTACCAGCGAAAGAAAATCAAGTGGCCAATTTTCTTTCAAGATTAGATACACACAATGATCCAAATCTTGTTGCAGATGACTTTCCAGATGAATATTTATTTGCAATAATAGTAAAAACACCATGGTTTGTATACATAGAAAACTATCTATCCTCTGGAAAATTACCAAGTCAATTTACAAAGAAGCAAAAACAAAAGACTCATTAGACAAAGCTCTAGATATAGTTGGGTAAATGGTGATATGTTTTATACTAGTTCTGATTTAATAATAAGAAAATGTGAGAGAGGATGAAATATTAGAAATCTTGAAAGCATGTCATGATGAACCGTGTGGTGGTAATTTGCAGACAAATGAACAACCTATAAGGTGTTGCAATTGGGCTACTACTGGATAGCAATATTCAAAGACTCCAAGGCTTATGTCAAGAGATGTGGCAGTTGCCAAAGGATAGGGAGACCAATAGTATTAGAGCAGATGCCACTTAAACCGCAAGTTCTCATGGAACCATTTGAGAAATGGGTTTTAGATTTTGTGGGACCAATAAATCGACCATAAAAATGAAAGAAGTACATCTTGGTATGTAAATATTATGTCACTAAATTGGCGGAAGCAAAAGTAGTGACAAAGGCAATAGAAAATACAAAGGTCGCCTTCCTCTTTGAGGAAATATTTGTGATATTTGGTGTGCTTAAACTAATTGTAACTAATAAGGGAGCACAATTTACTTCAAAACTTGTTCGGGATCTAACGGAAAATTATAAGATAAGGCACCGGAAATCAACACCGTATCATCCTCAAGCAAACGAACAAGTGGAAGCAATAAATGAAGTCCTAGAAAATGAAATGACAAAAATTGTACAACTGAATAGGAAGGACTGCTCAAAAAAGTTAAGAGATGCACTGTCGGCATACAAAATAACATGGAAAAACACAAATGGGTTTAGTCCATATCAGTTAGTGCATGGAAAAGAATGCTTACTGCCCATAGAATTAGAGGTACACACATTTAAGTTGTTAGCAGAGCTAGGACTAGAACTGTCTGATACATAACAACAGTGGATAATGGAATTAAATCAACTAGATGAACATTGACAATAGGAAATATAACACACACCATTGGTGCAACAACAAAGAATGAAATGGCACGACAGATTCATTAAGAACAAAACGTTCAACAAAGGAGACTGGGAATCATTGTTTGACACCAATTTCAAAGATTTCAAGGCCAAGTTCACAACACATTAGTTAGGGCGATATGATATAGAGGAAATATTTGACAATGGAGCTATTCAAATCGAAACAATTGATCAAGAATCTACATCATTTTTGGTAAAGGAACATAGGCTAAAGTTTACAATAAGCCTATCAACAAAGAATAATTTATGAAACAACTGATACAAAAAAACAGACCTGGAAGTCATAGAACAACATAGTGATGTACCTTCTAGTACTCCAGAAGAATAGAAAAAAGAAGGAAAAAATAAAACAAAAAAATGAAAAAACAAAAAAAAACACACAAAAATAAAAAGTTTTCTAGTGAAAACGAGGCAACTGACACTAAGCAAACAAGGATTCATAGAGGAAAAACAACTACTTTGGACTATATGAATTCAAAACTTCTTTTTCTACTCCTACAACAACTTTGTTTTGCAGTAAAACCTCCAAAGAAAAATGACTTGAGGACAAGTCTTCCCATCAGCAAGGGGGAAGGTCGCAAAAAGAAACTTAGTTGTGCAGCTGAATTGACAATGGAACTTGTATTTTTGGTAGTTGGGACCTGAAATTTTTTTGAAATAAATTGCAAAGGGACCTAAAATGATAGCAAAAACATGTATATATTGCATAAAAATTTACATGACAATTGAGACCTGAGTTATTATGAATTAATTGTACAGGGACCTGAAATGTTAGCGAAAACATGTACATATTGTATAAAAATGTACAAGATAGTTGGGACTTGAATTATTATGAATCAATTGCAGAGGGACTTGAATGACACTGGAAATCAAAGAATTAGAATCGATGAAGAATGCTCGAATAGAAGGCAGAAATAAATTCTATGTTTCATTCTATGTAAGACATTTAATCAGAAGACATCATCCGATATTATCAAGGAGCAGAAGACATCATCCAATATTGTCAAGGAAGTACAAATATTGTGAGTACAAATTTTTTCTCTTGCAAATTTGATTTTTTTAAAGAAATTTTTAGAGCTTGTTAAAATTAAGTTAGAACCTGAATGCATATTCATTACATACCCATTATTTTATACTGACTATCCTATGTACATACTACGTTTACTTTCTACATTTATCCTATACCTAATCCTAAGTACATCCTATATTTAATTTCTACATGCCATATTCATTCCATAACCCTAAGTATATAACCGTAAGTATTTTTCCTAAAAGCAAAATGGATTGAGTGGGATGCAATAAGTTGAAACCTGCAGAAGAAAATAAAACATTAGTATTATGGGAAAAAGTTTTGAACATCACCGAAAGTGGCCATTTTAAAATTAAAGAGATACGTTGCCAAACATAAGGGATATGCACATTATGAAATATATTGCAAAACATACAAAATTGAAATTATTTATGTATCAAACTTATCATAGTGCATAAAAACTAATACTATTGGCAAATGGTAATATTATATGATGATAAAAGATTATCATGGCAAGCATAATGGTAATACGATATGATGGCGTAAGGTTACCATGGAAAAGCCCGATGGTAATATGATATGATGGTGTAAGGTTATTATATCATGACCGGTGGTAATACAATGCAAACCCAATGAAAAATATGATGAATGAACAACCGATGAAGTCACATATGACAGTCATGCAATCAATGTGGCAATGAAGTAATGTACATATAATAGTCAAGGTATGGTGAGTTGGTATGGAAAATAATGGACACGAATAGATTGGAGAACGGCTACAGATACATTAAACATAGGGTAAGTTAAAATCATAATAAAAAAATGAACGCATATGCAAAAATGATGAACCATATCGTGTCAACAGCAGGGTTGAAATAATTATAAATGGTCCCATTCTATCGAAATAATTTCGATTTAGTATGAAATTTGATGGCATATGCATGACATTCCGGTCAAAGGGACAGCCATGAGAGTATTATCCAATAAGGTTTATACATGGCATTCCAGTCAAGAGGACAACAAACAAATAACAAAATGGTTAAAACATTTTGAAACAACAGAAGATAAGCCTGCATTTAACAGAGAATAGTTCCACCATTTTTTAAGCCATGGACCTCAGAACCATAAATTTTCTCTACCATCATAGCCATTTGAGGCTTAGGAAGGTGATAGATGCCATTGGCATATAGTTAAATGAAGTAAAAATGGTTTGATAGAGAACACAAATTGAGGAATGGAGGTAGACATATATCACTGAGGAACTGAGGAAACGAGAAAGGTAAGCTAAGTAGATTGACTGAGGAAGTGGAGTCAGTTAGCAAGAATCTCATGGAGAACAAAGGTAACTAAAAAATTTGATTCATTTCCTTAACACAGTGGATAGTTTAGAGGAAATATTGTGATTTTTCGTCGAGATCTCTCAATGGACTCTCTGTCATATATTTAGTTTTTGTTTGTGCCACTAGTCTGTAGGTTTTAATCCAGTACAGAAATTACCTTCATATAAATTCTAAAACACAAAAAATAAACAATCTGAGAGCATAACACATAAAACACATATACATAGAGATTTTCCCACTGGTTCACAAAACTGGGACTACTAGCTTTATTTTTCATTACGTTCCTTTCAATGTTATAATACATATTTATACATGCCAAAGCATCCAATACCATGGATTGAAAACCATCGCATCCAATACCATGGACCAAAAACCATCGTGTCCAATACGATGGACCGAAAAGCCATCACGTCCAAAAAACGTGTACAAAAATCATGCACAAAACATAGATGGGTCCGCCCAACCTAACATAGGGTCCAAAATCAAAATTTTCTGGGGCGCTACCCAGGACCCCATAAAGTGGGGTTACGGGTACCCCCCAAACCCCCTGTTAAGTAGTCATTCGAAGAATATAACACAACCCAACAATCTCCCACTTGTTGTTTTCTTTCCATAGGAGGCCACAACAAAGCTTAGTCATTTTTCCAGCCCTGAAATGCCCATTGTTTCTCTACACCAAGAGAACTTCTCAAAGCTCACAGATTTTTTCAATGCATTTGTAGTATTCTTCAAAGTATCCATCTTTACCAACAACATCTTTTTGTCTTCTATCATATCCCTCACCAAATGATACTAAGTGTCAATGTGCTTTGTCTTTGAATGTTATGTAGGTTTCTTTGCCAAGAAAATTGCACTTTGGATATCATATTCTATCCTTATAGCTTCCTGTACTAACCCCATACTTGAATATAATATCTGCAACTGAACTACTTCCTTGCTTGCATGAGTGGCTGCCATGTATTCTGCCTCTATAGTTGATAGTGCCACTACAGATTGTTTCTTACTCATCCAACTGACTGCACCTTCGAATAGGTTAAACACATACCCACTTGTAGATATTCTCTAATCCAGATCTCTAGCCCAGTCTACATCAACAAAGGCATGAATATCCAACACTCTGTGCAATCTTGGTCTTCCTTGGTAGTGCAAACCATAATCACTAGTTGCCACGCAAATACCTGAAAACCCGTTTCACTACTATCGAATGCTCCTTTCCTTGTTTTTACATAAACCTACTCAATACTCCCACTGCATGCGCAATGTCTAGTCTAATACAGTCCATTGCATACATTAGGCTACTGACTGCACTTGCATATGGAACATGAGACATATCCTCTTCCTCTTCTTGTGTCTTGGGACACTATTCAGCAGATAATTTTATACCTGCAGGAATAGGAACCTTCATCAATTTACTATCCTGCATATTAAACCTCTGCAATATTGTCTCAACATACTTCCTCTATTTTAACCAGAGCTTCCTCTTTTCCCGATATCTTTTAATTTCCATGCCCAAAATATAGTTTGCAACACCAAGATATTTCATGTTGAATTTGGAGGACAATTGGGTCTTCAAATCCTAGATAATTTCTTTGTCATTTCCAACCAGTAACATATCATCCACATACAAGACTAGATAAATAACACGGTCACCAATTAATTTAAAATTCACACAATGATATGCTTTTCTTCTAGTGAAGCCAAGTCCCCGTATAAATGTATCAAATTTCTGATACCACATCCTTGGTGACTGTTTTAACCCATACAAAGACTTCTTTAACTTGCATACCAGTTCTTTCTTACCCTTCACCACAAAGCCTTCATGTTGTTTCATGTAGATCTCCTCTTCTAGATCCTTGTGAAGAAATGTTGTCTTCACATCCATCTATTCTACCTCAAGATCAAAAGAAGTAGCAACAGATAAAAGTAATCTAATAGAAGTTACCTTAGCAACAAGAGAAAAAATATCACCAAAATCAATTCCCGGCACCTGGGAATAACCTTTCGCTACCAACTGAGCTTTTTATTTCTCCACTTTTGCTTCTACATTTGTATTCTTTTTGAACACCCATTTGGTGCCAATGGGCTTCCTTCTAGCTGACAATTCCACTAGATCCCAAGCCTCATTTTTGTGTAAAGATGCCATTTCATCAACCATGGTCTCTTTCCAGAGCTTTCCATCCTCTGAATCCACTACTTCCTTCACAGTTTCGGGATCATCATCAGTAATAGATAAAGCAAAATTTGAATAGAAAGTATATGGACTATACCTTTCTGGCTGCCTTCTTTCTCGGACTGATCTTTTCACACCTGGATTTTATGGCTCTTCATCTTCTGATTCCTCCTCTACTGTAGAGTCTAATTCTTCCTCCTTTAGGTCAAACTCTATCTTCTTATGTTCCTTTGGTTGGACTTCATGTTTAATAACATCTTTCACCTTTTTGAACACCACATCTCAGTTGTACATGACCTTCCTTATTACTAGGTTCCAAATCTTATAACCCTTCAAACCATCCTTATACCCAATAAAGATGCACTTTCAGATTTACTATCCAACTTGATTCGTTTCTCCTTTGGAACATGTACATATGCATGACATCCAAATACTCTTAAATGTGAAAGAGAGGGTTTCTTACCAGTCAGTACCTCTTATACAGACTTACCCTCCAATGCTAATGAAGGTGATTTGTTGACCAGGTAACATGCAGTATCCACCGCCTCTGCCCAAAATTCCTATCCTAACCCGACACCATTAAGAATGCTTCTTTCCCTTTCCATCAACATCTTATTCATTCTTCCTGCAACTCCATTTTTCTTAGGTGTATATGGAGCAGCCCTCTACCATGCTATACCACACTTCTTAGAAAATTCTTAAAATTCCTTATTGTAAAACTCTCCACCATTATCTGTCTTCAACACCTTTATCTTCTTCTCTGTTTCGTTTTCCACTAGAGCCTTGAATTCTTTAAACCTGTCAAAGACTTCAGATTTCTTCTTAAGGAAATATATCTGTGTATTCCTTGAGAAGTCATCTATAAATGATACATAGTACATAGACTTACCCAGTGATGGAACCTTCACAGATCCAAACACATCACTGTGCACAAGTTCTAATATCTATTTCACACTCTTAATTCCAGAGGGGAAACTCACCATTCTACTTCCCATATACACAGTTTTCATAGAAATAAAAAATACATAAAGCTATTACTCATACCTTCTAACATACCTTTACCATGTAGTATTCGAAGGCCCTTCTCTCCAATATGTCCAAGCCTTTGATGCCACAGCATGGTCCTCTCTCCACAGAGGACTAGATTTTCTGTTCCACTTTCAGGAACCACAGAACTAGTGCACCCATAAAAAATAGTGCTACCTTGTAGCTTGTAAAAAGTTCCAGTCCAAACTCCTCGGATCAATACTAGTGCTCCCAAACCATGTTGCAGGTATCCTTCTTGAAACACTATATTTACACCTGCATCATCCAGCTTGCTTATAGAAATTAGATTTCTCGCCAATGCAGGAATATGTAGAACACCCGAAAGTGTTCTAACCCTTCCACCTTGCAATTTCAAGTTTAATTTTCCGTGAACAATGATTCTAGCCTTCCTATCATCCCCCAAGAAGACATCACCACCATCATATTTCTCATACTCATAGAAACACTCTCAATGGGGAGTGAAGTGAAAGGATGCACTTGAGTCAATCAACCATGCCTCATGATCTACATGTGTACTTGAAGAAGTCAGGTACACATCCCCAACTTAATCTGAGGTGGTTTTCACCTCTATAGAAGAAGCATCATCAGATCCATTTCCTTTATTAGGAGCTTTACATTTACAGTCTCTTTTGAAGTGCCATTCCTTTCCATATTTCCAGCACACCACCTTTATAGGTTTTCCTAAAGATTTAGATCTCCCTCTAGATTTACATCTCCCACTCGATGGATTATTTTTGTTTCTGTTCTCGGACCGTCCTCATACAGACAAGGCATCACCTTTCTGGCTCTCCATATTTTTCCTTGTCATCACCTCTATCAGCAAGGATGAGACTATTTCATCAAAATGTTAGGTAGTTGCATTGCTACCTATTGCAATAACCAGACTATCGCATGAATCTAGTAGGGAACACAACAAACTAATGCACTTATCTTCATCTGAAATTTCAATATCAATAGATGTTAACTGAATTACCATAGTATTAAACGCATTCAGATGATCTGTCACCAAGTCTCCATCTTTCATCCTCATGTTTTGCAGCTTTTTCCATAGGAACAGTTTATTCACCAGAGACTTATATTGCTACAAAGTCCCTAACTTGTCCCACAAAGCCTTTGTTGTACCTTCCCCTGATACATTCAGCAATACTGAATCTGAGACACACAATCGTATCATGCTCTTTTCCTTGTGATCGAACTTCTTCCATTCTTCATCGATCACTTTCGTTGGTTTAGTACCTGGATCTACCGTGATTCGCTGATCTTTATCCATGAACAAATCCTGCATCTTTAGTTTCCACAATTAAAAGCTCTGACCATTAAATTTCTTGATCTCTATCTTTCCACCACTCGCCATCTTCTTTCACCGCCAGAATCGATCTCGCAGATCTCCCACTGAACAGGGTCTACCATAGGCTTGAGCGAAATCCCTTAGCAACAAAGGCATCCCCTTGAAGCTGAAAACAACTCTAATCCCAAATGTAGGTTTTAACCCCATACAGAAATTACCTACATACGAATTCTAAAACACAGAAAAATAAACAATGCAAGAGCATAACACATAGAACACATATACATAGAGATTTTCCCACTCGATCCCAAAATCGGGACTACCAACTTGATTTTTCTTTATGTATCTTTTGATGCTATAATACATATTTATACATGCCGAAGCATCCAATACCATGGACCGAAAACCATCGCATCCAATACCATGGACCAAAAAGCATCATGTCTAATACCATGGACTGAAAAGCCATCACGTCAAAAAACATCTGCAAAACTCATGCACAAAACCATAGGTGGGTCCGCCCAACATAACATAGGGACCAAAATTAAAATTTTCTGGGCCACTGCCCTAGACCCCATAAAGTGGGGTTACGGGTACCCCTAAAATCCCCTGTTAACTACGTGTAAAGAATGTAACACAATCTGACATGGTCAAAAAACAAGGGCATTTAAAACACAACTAATTAGCCCACGAATCAAGGTGATTATGACACTTGAACCATAGACATGTATCTTTCATGAAATTGCCAAGTTTGCTATTAAAATGAAGTTTTTATACAATGAGTTTAAATGCACAGGCAGTGGGCTTAATTGTACAAGAAATAAACTATGACATAGCTTCAAGTTAATGAATGACTTATTAACTATAGGGTGGAGAAAAACAAAATAAAACTCGGTTGATAAGATGTAGATCTTCCATGAAATTCTAAAATAGAGTGTCTCATTAAATTTTCATTGCATGTTGAGTAATAAAATGAGGAATTTTCATGTAGTTTTCAAATGTGTAGCCTCTGAAAATGCATAGTCGCCGAGCCTAAAACTACACTTGTGTTGTCAATAACATAAACATGTGTTTTTATGATCAGATGGTGTGACAGAGGAACGAGTTTTAGTTTGATTGCATGAATGAATTGGTCAATAAAAATAGAGTATTGGGCTTATACTTGAGTGCACAAAGCCAATTTTTTAAAACAATAGTTGATTGAAAATTCACATTGCATGTTGATTGTATAAGTAGTGAAGTGTTTCATGTCAATTTATACACAGTGCCTCAATTGAAACTCAGTGAATAAAAAACTTAGTATAAGTTTGATAGTAGTACATTATATTAAGAAAAACAAAAATTGTAACATGATTTTTGTTTTCTTTATATATTTTTATTTCAAAATAGAGTTGAATTTCTTTTAAAGATGTGTGTATAAAGAAGGATGTTTGATTGCATGAATATAGCAAAGTGTTGAAACAGAGACAATATTACCGCAAAGAGAGATAAACACCAAAAGGGACTAATTTAATTGTTTTAAAAAGCATCAAGGGAAAAGGTAAGCCTTCCACAAGCTGAACCAAAAAAGGTTTTTATGAATAAATGCTTGTTATTTGTCGTTATTAAAGACGAAGTTAATGACAATAGAAGCCTATATCCACTAGTTTATAGAGAATATGACAACTAGGATAGAGCCGAGATTTCAAATAGAAAAATGGAAGAAGTAAACAAGAGGAAACTTATATCAGGTAGGGTTCATATGCTTCTTACAATGATTTAATGGCCACAGTGAGGGAATAACAAGAGAATTTGTGAGAAATTATAATCACGAGCAAACAAGAGTAGGAAATGTAATAATTCCAGTGACTCAGGAATTTATTTCACAAACATTGGACCTTCCAATGATAGGAGAAAATTATCATAAGGGTTTGCATTTGAAGGAGAAAGCATGAACTTTCTTCATGGAGAAAAATAAAAAGGGAATCTTTGATAGAGCCAAAGGTATACCCAGGGAGTGGTTCAATGAACCATGGGGAGAACTATTTTTTATTATTCAAAAATTCCTCACTTGTGATAGGGGATACAATGTGGCACATTTGTATCATATTAGACTTCTTCAACACATTAAAGGAGAGGTCAAGATAAACCTACCATATTCCCTCTTTCGAAACCTCTCAAAGATGATAGAACCAGTGAAAAATGAAAACAGGCCAAAAGAAGCAGAGACTTATCATCAACGGTTAATCAAAATTTTGGTAGAGTATCAAATAAAAACTCATGGGTTAGTTTGGAGAGAGTTTTTAAACCAAAACCAGTATGAGGAGCAGGTCATTGAGGAACAAAACAAAGTAGAGTAGGAAACTAGGGGCATTTTCAGTTCACCATTTTATCCTAGAACCAGATCTAAGAAGCAAACCAACACAGTCATGGTTGAAAAGGAAACATCCATTCCTAGGTTGTTTAGGAAGAAGAGCCCAATTGAAACAAGTAGGAAGGACAAGGTAGTGAAAATTGTGGACACATGTTCAACAGAGAAACAGGTAGAGGATATCATTGAGGAAGAAGGACTAGAGAAAGATTCCTATTTTGATTATGTGGCAGCAACATCATTTGTGAAAAACAAATAGGAACTTGAAAGGGAATTACACTTGAGAAAATTTAGAGAATTAATAGATCAAATAGATATAAATAAGATTCTTGAAAAGCACTCGATAAAGGAAAACAAGGAAAATAAAAATAATAATGCAAATTTGTTTAAGGAAAATGAAAAATTAGCTGAAGAAATAGGAAAATTAAAGAGAAAGAGTGACCTAATTTGCAAGCACGCATTCAAGTGGCTTAAAGAAAAGAACATGTGGAAGAAAGTATGAAAAATAGAAGGTTAATGCTACTTTGTATAGAGAAGAACATGACACAGTGATGTACTATTTGTTAGAGGCAGCAGAACAAGGGGCATCAAGGTCTAGAACAGCATGCATAGTAGGGGTAATAAGATCCAAAAGGAAGCAGCAAGCATGAGGACATGCTTGAAGATCAGTAAGGGGGAGATGTTGGCCCTCAGTTTTGGTCTATTTTTTCTTGAGGAAACTTACTTAATCCTTATATTTTCCATCTATTTTCCATTATATCCCTCCCATTTTGATGTATTTCATGCATATTCAGGTATTTAATTTTAATTTTTCAATTTCTAAAGTTTTTATGAAAATTTGATTTCAAGTGCAGATTTTGACAGAATCAGAAATTCCTGTAATAGCTATGTGAATGACATACTTTTAGGACACTTGGGCTTGAGAGGGATTCATGAATGGAAAGATTGGAAACTAGGACTGAGCTAATTCCACTTGGTTCTATCAAAACAAGCTTTATTAGGCCCAGTCAAAGCTGGTCAAACATGACTAGTCACCTAGAAAATCCCTAGGAAATAGGGTAGTTTTGTGATTTCATGCGATTGTCCATATTTCTTGGGATGGATGGAAAAAAAATCGACTTAGATAGATGGATATAAATAGATACGATTGTTAGAGATGCTTTAGATCAGTTTGTTTCATAAACTTCTATTTAAACCAAGACTTTGAAGGCTTATGATATGTAATTTTTGTATAACTTTATGCTGAGACATTTGGATTTTGGAGATTAATTTGAAGAATTTGTTCTACTTTCATTTTGTTGTTCATTTATGTGGATGATCGAGTAATTTTTTAGCATTTGATAACAACCTCAAGTGTGCAAGTCAAGGGTGGAGGGAACCCACTCCAAGCTAAGTACACTTCATTGTTAGATTAGCTTAATTTTCATGAACTGATTACTTTAGAATATGTTGAGTTTCTTTGTTTCAGATTTGCTTATGAATTGACATGTCATGACTTATACTATTGAATTTTAGTTTGTCTATCATTTTAGTAAAATGGGACAACAAAGTGTTCAAGTTGAATTCCCCTTCTATTGAATTGATAGATCAAAACTAGAATTCATCTTTGTTACATGCAAGCAGTTTTTTTATGTACTTTCAGTTTTCCAATGATAACATAATCATGAACGAATTGTGATGAAAAATGCCCAAACATATCTTAATTTAAGAGCCACTTCAGCTTTCATACATTGCAAAAGTGAGTTAAAAATTGTTAATATATGCTTATATTTGTAATTTGTACTTCTTCAGTTCTTCAAAATCTATCTTCTAAGCTGGGTTATACTTGATATCCATACACTATGGACTTGCCTCCAAGTTTTACAAACCTGGAATGATAATGAATATTTGTGTTAATTTGTGTTATTAAATTACCTCAACATACATCAGAGATGTTAATGAATCTAAGGCTCCATATCAGAGAAGGAGTAAAACAATTAATGAGGAATTTGTACTATGGCCTAATAGTAATATGGTTGAGGTAATTTTAGAAGACAACATCCGCAAGGTGGCGTAAAGCTTTGACTGTGAATGAACCCCCCTATTTAAATTTATGGGTCTTAGAAGCTAAATTATCAGGTAGGCTAAGGTGGTTCATTACAAATGGTATCAGAGCACAAGTTCAAGCCTTATGCCCTATGGACTCATCTATCTGTGTAAAGTTTCATTGGTAGGTTTGATTATAAAACTCCTATAAAAAAAAAATAACCCCAAAATTCTTGAAAGGTGAAGTTCGGAACATAGAACATGATTCTATAATAAGCAATTCAATGGAACAATAATATATATATATATATATATATATATATATATATATATATAAGATATTAAAATTAATGAGAGTTTTTATACATACAGTTCTTATAAAGACATTAAGATGCATGTTAAGATGTGAACGGACTTTTCACTGAGGCCCATGCCTCATTGCTTGTCCATTACCTTGACTTGGACCTATAAAGAAAAAATCAATCCAAGGCTTAAGGATTAAAGGTCAAATTTAATCATTGTCTGTTCAGAACATGTTGTGGCATGACTGATTTATTTATGGGTGACTACGTTTGTATATGACGAAAGTGAGAAAGGGTTGAGTTGACTATGAATTGTTGTCTATATTATAGTCAATTGGTCAAGATTCATATTCTTAATAAGGCCAGAACTAAGCTCATATAAATGGTTAGTGGCATGCAAATTTTGATGGAATGTACAGATGATCTAACTGCTAAAACAACATGAATGTTGTGGATCTGTCTCCTCCTCATTCACCACTAATATATAATTTTCGAACAATGGTAACATTATGTGGCCACCCATTTCCTTTCCTCCACAGTGCATCTGTCAAAGAACAAAAAAGGAAATCAATAATTCAGTTGCGGGTCACTGAGAAGATTCATAGTTTCATTGCTTCATCCTCTCCCACATTCAGCAGACTTCCACATTTCTTGGCAAGACATCGTAACTTAGAATTTGGTTCTAAATTATGTTTCCACTTATTCTATCAAGTTTCTATTACAAAAAAACATCTCGAATATGAAAAGAGAACCATTAGAAAACTATATATTACAGAGCAATGAAACACCAAAAATATTGCAAAAATATAAACCCAAAAAATACATAGAACAACAAAGACACAAATATACGTGGTTCACCCAGTTTGGGCTACATCCATGGGGAAATAGCTATTCCTTTCTCTTATATTATACAGAAAATGGAAGAGATACAACCTACATCAGATCCGTTGTAATTTCCTCTTCTCTCTCACTCAATCTCCTCTTTCTTCTCTGTCAAAATACAGATCTACATAGATGCAATACAATTCCATCATATATAGCAAGGGGTTGCCTTCTAGGGAAAAAACCTAAATTAAACATAACTTCTACCATCATATCTCCGCCTAATGAATTACCCATATTGACTACGAAATTACAACATTTTACAACATAATTTTACATATATTTTTAGATTCGTGGGTGCTACCCCTAATCCCCCCACTAGGGAGTGGCTCCCAAACACCGCAACTCCCCCATGGAACCCCCTTGTAGTGAATATTTTATGGGCACTGTTGCCACCCCATTAGGAACTAGGGTCTAATGTGGCGATACCTTTCAATATAGAAGATAATGGGGCTCCACACCCAACAATCTCCCACTTGCAGATTGATTATAGAAGCTCCACCGTTGCTTCATTTTCTGGACAATGACTCCACTTAGGACTTGGCTGCTTCTCATCTTCTTCATCATACTTGAAGACCAAATTAAACTGAGTAGATTCCCTATTTCTCCCTAGTTAGAACTTTTTTTAGCATATCTGCAAGATTTTGGCTAGTCTGTATCTTTTCAAGCTTCAATTGTCCATATTCCAATGCTGACCATATGAAAAGGTACTTGAGCTATATATGTTTAGTATTGGAATGAAATGTAGAGCTCTTTGCAAGATGTATGGCACTCTGGCTATCACTGTATAACCTGCCCAACTGCTAGTTCTTAGCCATTTCATCTAGAAACCTTCGTAAGCAAATCTGAAACAAAGAAACTCAACATATTCTAAAGTAATCAGTTCATGAAAATTAAGCTAATCTAACAATGAAGTGTACTTAGCTTGG
>Ga0115848_100248_pt1 | contig 18859 bp, 6 predicted proteins | sample InSIn3gowninarea_FD_83862 | JGI IMG/M metagenome (GOLD analysis project Ga0115848, IMG submission 83862) | reverse complement strand
TGCAATCTAAGATGATAAGCAATCTTTATCTTCTTTTACAGTCATGAAAATCTTAGCTACTAAGGAGAAGAGAATAATATTCTTTTCGCAAAGAGCAAAGAGCACACACTATAATGCAATTTCCTAAACCAAGGTACACACAAGATGTCTAAGATGTTAATGCACAATGCATGTATTTATTTTCAATATTTTCTTAATGTTTTTATGCAAAAAGAAAGCTAAATGCACAAACTCAAATTATTTCAAGAAACAAAGTGATTTATCTTTTTCCTTTTCAGAGAAGAGAGAGAGAGAGAGTAGACAACACTCAACAAATTCCTTTTCAGAAAGAGAGAGGATAGAAGACAATCTATAACTTTTCTTTTCGAAAGGAAGTAAAAAGCTTTACGATTCTTTGAAATGCACCAATTTGAGACTAAAACAAAAGTAAAGCAAGCAATCAAAAACACTTTTAAGGGTGCTTATGGCTGTCTATGGCTGAAAGTAAAACTTTTCAAACAAAACAACAGCTAGATTGAACTACTTTTGCAATGAGATACTGAAAGTGAGAGAAATACAATAAAAACACAATCAGTTCCTTTGTACATTCAGGAGGTTGGAGAGCAAGGAAAAGATGGTTCTGATCTGAGAGATGCTGGTCAAAGGCTAACAAAACAGAGAAAAGGACTGAACAAAGTGACAAACTGAGGGCAAGACTGCCACACAGAGTTCACTGGGCTAGCGCACCTTGAACACAGAGCACCTGCGCTTAAGAGCAGGCAGCCCCTTCGGGAAGTGCGCTTAAGAGTAGGCAGCCAGTGTTGTACCTGCGCTGGGCCTGTTAACGAGAGCTGTGGAAGGCTCCGGGTCACAGATTTAGTTATTTTCAGAGTTTTTAAGCCAAATAAAGACCAAGCAAGCTTATAAAAATAAGGAGACTTGACAATGAGGTACTAGGCTACCATTAAGAGAACCAAGTAGTAAGTTTATGGATCGATTGTTAATCTCATAAGCAACCCGGAGATGGACTGAGGTAGCTTTGATCTACTTTGCGCATGTAAGACAAGCGCATTTCGAAGGCTATCTGGCTATGTCTCAGAATCCGTCAAAGCTTATAAAACAATAATAGCAAAGATCAAACAGACTACAGGCTAGTTCTCCCCAGCGGAGTCGCCATTCTTGTTTCGGGGAATAGTGTTCATGCGAAACTGCTCAATCCCACCTAAGGAATGGTAGTGCCTTAGAAACAATATAACAACAAAGTCTAACTTCGTTCCTTTTACATAAGCAAATAGAGATGGATAGAGAGGACCAACCGGTGTCTTTCGCTCAGTTCCCTTGCCTCGAATCCTTCTCCTCCTTGAAGCGGTTCGGTTCCTGTCTGCTTCTACGCCTGGGTAAAGAGAATAGCTGCAAAATCAAGGACACCAGATACTTGCAAGGACTATGATCTACTATGTAAACAATTCAGGGTTAGAAATGAATTGACCATTAACATGCATAAGTATTCAGACACATAATACAACAAGCAATGGAAGGAACAAGAATAGCTTTATTGATTGTAGAAAAGTCAAGAGAAGTTACAAGCTGCTGCTCTAACCCAGCATCAACCTCCCAACTTGAAAGAGTTCTCCTAGCACCTCAAGCAAAAGCAAATCACCCAACAATAAGCTCACAATATTTCTCTCAGAATACCAACAGCAATTCCTTGCAAATGCCAAAATTCCAACCTCCTGGATCTCATGGAATGGGATCCATTTATAGGCCTTAGGAAGGCCCATGAGTCAGCATCTCTGCATGTGATTAGTGTCCTCCATCTGATAGTTCAAGCTTCCACTTGGTAGGTAAGCCTCAGTTACTCATCCAAGGTCGAATTTGCAGTAACAAGTGTCCCAGAAGAGAGACAGTGGAAGATTCCCTGAACTGCCACTTTGCAAGACAAGCCTGCCACTTGTCCCTCTCACACCAGCGCACCCTGAAGGAAGGCTACCTGCTCTGGCAGTGCAGGTAGCTAGTGTACTGCCTGCTCTTAAGCGCAGGCAGCCCATGGAGCAGGTGGGATGGCTCAAATTTGACCTGTTCTGAGTGGTTTTTGAGCTGAACTTTCTCTGGAAGAGCTATAATCAAGAAATCTTCCTCCTTTAGGGGCTGAAGCAACCAAATTAGGGAATGAGAATCCCCTGATTATGGATATTTTAATGCTTGGAGTCGCAGGACCCAAAAATATCTATAACATATCTGATCGAGATTCTCAATTTTTTGGGAAGTTTTGGTTAAGTCTATGGGAGTTGATGGACACCAAATTGAAAAAGAGCACAAGATTTCATCCATAAACAGATGGCCAAATAAAAGTGGTCAACATGACAGTGATACAGTTGCTTAGAGGCTGTTGCAGCAAGCAAGCCACGCTTTGGGATGAACATTTGTGTTATGTGAAACATGCTTACAATCGTGCTAAACACTCTTCTACATAGACATCTCCTTTTGAGACTTGTTTTGGTCTTATACCAAGGTCTCCCCTGTATTTTGTCTTTTGTAAAGACATAGCAGTTGATGGACACAGTGATGGAGACAAAGAAACCAAGTTCATTCAACAGATCATAGAAATTTGCCAGGCAGTGCAGTTACAACTGAAAAGAAACCAGGCCAAGTATAAGGCAAGGCATGATAAGCATCAAATTTAGCATAGCTTCCAAGTTGGTGATCAAATCTGGCTGTACATCAACAAAGACAGAATGCAAGGTGAAGGTAAGAATTTGAAGCCAATAAGGTATTGGCCTTTCAATATACTTGAGAAAATCGGTGAGAACACTTTTCACCTTGATTTTCCAACTTATATGCATATCTATTTAGTCATTAATGTAGAGAACTTGAGACTATATGAACCTTCATTGATTGAAGATCCCGAAGAGCAAAGTCAGTTTCCTTCTATTGATGATCTGTTGCCTGAATATCTCAATGAGTTGCAAGAATCTATAGTTCTAGATAGGAAGGTGAGAACTACACGCAGAGGGGATGTCGAGTACCTAAGAATCAGTCTCAAGGGTTCAAAACCAAGCAGTGCAAGGTGGATAGATATTGGACAAGTGAGGAAGTTGTATCCTCACTTCATTGATGCCTAAAAGCCAACTTTTGGTGGTCCAAAAGCTTTTTTCAATGGGAAGACGTGACCCAAATTGATCCTAAAACCCTCTAAGTCTTCATATAGTTAAAAACTATCGCAAGGGGAAAACCTTTAAAAACGGTGGATGACACTATCAGGCCTGAAAAACATTGAAAAATAGAGGTATCGGGGGCTTAAAATTACTTTGCACAAGAGCCGTCAGATCTGGCCAATAAATAGTCCAGATCCGATCAACATATCACAATCAGCGAAGGCTATCAGAGGCTGTTGGAGGCAACTATATGGGAAGCCCAATAGTGGTCAGCGCAGTCAAAAGAGATCCATTGATCTATGTGCACAGATCAATTGTCAATATTCAATCATGTTATCGCATCAATGATATATATATATATATATATATAGATATATAGACTTAACCACGGCCCAAAGGATTGGTGATATGTGATTGTGATATCACAATATCGCATCAGAGCTATGCAAAGGAGCGGGCTCGATAATAACTATGACTATGATAGCTGGACCTGATAAAATTATGAATGATATTTGATAATATTTCAAGTCCGGTAAAAGAGCTTTTTCAATGTAAATCACATTTTTGTTAAATAAACGAAATACAAAGGATAAAGCGCCGATGTGATGAAACCAGAACCAAAAGGGTTTATTAATGCTATTGTATATTATTTCAAGTCTGATATGAGCCATTTTGTGAGATTTTCATGTTTTCATTTATTTTTCAAATATAAAGGAAAATCACAAAATAAGCGGGATTTCGAGCAGGCCGTAGGCTATAAATGGTTTTGGCCAGGCTTCGCCTAGGCCCATACACTGGCTGCCATGTTTCTAGGCTCCAGAGAGAGAAAACCACCCTTTTCAAGTAGTTAACCCCCGTACACCTGAGCCGCCCAAAATGAACCTCAGTCGTTGGATCAAGATCTCTCAGATCAACGGTGGAGATGTGATAAGTGACATAAAGGTGGACCTGATAGGAGTTATAAGGTAGAATTTATAGTATTTGAAATCTGATAAATGGAGAATTGGTGAATTTTCATAGTTTTGCGTGTATTTCTCTATGTAAATAGAGAACAACCATTTTTGGGATTTTGAAGGCATTGATGGTCCATTCCGTTACAGAATATGTGGCCACCATCCCTACAGGCATTTAGTAATGATTGGTAATGCTCAGAGGTGGATTCAAGCAGACAGAGACCGGGAGGTAGAGAGCCCGAGAAGGGGAAATGAATAGACAACGCCGATTGGCTTTAAAGCCATAGAAAATAGAAGACAGGAATAGGCAATGCCAAGATAGAGAGAAGACAGAGACAGAGAGTGATAGAAAGAGTTTGTGTACTCAGAGAGGCTTGAGGGATTCAAGTAAAACTCCTGCTATTATATCTATCATGTTGAGTCTCAATCTGAGCTCACACTTTGTAAAACTCTGCTCCTGAATACATAATAGAGAGGCCACCACCAAAGGCTGGACTAGGAGACGTAGTCTAAGAGTTTTGGGTGAACTCCATATTAAACTTGTTGTATTATGCATGTTGTCTATTATGTTTCTTTAACTGCTTCATTGTCTATGTTATTCGCAATCTTATCAATCCATTGCACTAATTAATATAGGAAAATCCATACACATGAGTCTATAATACCTTAATATTTGTCTAAGATCTCATTATGAGATCAGTAATACAGAAGGGGATGCCAGTGAAACTTGGAAGGTATATGACTACATGGAAGGGGTGACTAGATTACTTGAGGGATTCTGTAGAAGAGAATGGAAGGTCGACGAATGATGTTTTCTTTATAGCTAATAATACTAGATGGAATCAGAAGCACATTGCTAGTGTGCAATGAAACAATGAGCTGCTAACTATTCACTGAGAGGACAAGTAGCATAAGGATTGTAGAATTGTACATTGGATGCATGTTTAACTTTGGTAGTGGATTCTGGGAATCCTAGGAAGGAGGTGCATGTTGGTACTATGTTTGAGGGTGGAGATGTGAGCCTCTTGATTCCCTTGTTGCTGATGCGAGCATTGTATCCTTTTATTTGCTTGTTAGAGAAAATGTGCATATGTATATATGTATATGTTATTGTAAATATTATAATGAGATGGATTTATAGAGGTCCATAAATAGTATGATTATTTTTTGGTTGAATAAAATGTGAATAAGTATATTTGGTTGTTATTTTTAAATATCATAATGAGTTGTGTTATAAACATCCAATAACTGATATTTCTTTTTGTTTTCAACAGACGTCATTGTAAATAATACAACGAGTTGAGTTATAAATCTATATAGTATGTATGTTTTGTTTTAAGTGGTTTTTTGGTCATAAGTATCATTGAATAGTGAGGATGGTGTTCCCCCAAGGGGAGGTGTTTGTAACAACTCTTGGTTGATTTTCCATGTAAACAAATGCAAGACCAAGGTCATGGGACACGTATTCCACGCTAAGTGTTGGGAAAAACATGGTGTTGTGGGATCACTAGTGGTTAATTAATGGCTATGGAAATTTGAAAAGGCATTGGAAAAGGAAAAGTGGTGTCAATTGACATTTATTTATGAAAATAATGGAAAATAGGAGAAAAGAAATGTGAAAAGTCACAACATTTCATGTGAGGAAAATTAAAATTAAAATAAAGGAAAATGATGAAAATAGAGGCCTCAATGATAAAAATGCTTATGAAGATCAGTTCACACCCTTCATTTTTTAGTTTTAGCTCAGAGCTCTCTCTCTATTCTCTCTCTCTCATACTCTTGCACACTTAGAGAATTACTGGAGCATGCTTGGAGCATTTTAGCATACATTTGTTTTGGAGAAAGAAGGTAAGGAAAAAGCATGGAAGTGCAAGGGAATAAGTGGATCAACAACTATAGTTGGGTTATATTATAGGTAACATGTTGTATGTATGATATCCTTATTGATTTATGGATTCATGGTATATGCATGTGATTATTTAGTTATGATTTGTAATTTGCATGGAGGATTTCCTAGATTGATATTGGTTTTAGCCTTTCCTAGGCATTTACTAGATAACCATGGTGTTCTGGGTTTTTTCCACTTATTGTTTTGTGATTGGTTCTCAGGTTCCTTATGGCTATGGGTTGAGTTACTAGTTATTGGAGTCATTGGTTGGGAAAAACACTATGGAATTTGTGGAAAAACTTTTTTTGAGTTACTAGTCTTGGAGCCTTGGTTGGAAAAACACTCAAGAGCCCTTAGTGGGTTGAGTTACTAGTCCTGGAGCTAGGTTTGAAAAGCATTCTTGAGCCCTGGAAGGCAATGTGTTGAGTTATTATTTCTTGTATGTGCAATTGGAACAAATGATTTAGAGCCCTTGATAGCTTAGGTAGAGAGCCTTCTAGTTGGTGTTAGTGACGTTTGGTCTTAAGGATGAGTCACTAGTTGGGGTTGACATGGTTTGGCCTCCAGAAGCACTAGTTTGGTTTTATTTGGTTTATTCCATGATATCCCACATTCGTGCTTGGAATATGGGGTAGGGTTGATTGACTAAAATAGAGATTCAGTTCATCCCAACCTATGGTCGGGTGCTACATGGAAGTCCCTGACTTTGTTGGATTTTGGATATGATAATAAGATCTCTCTTTCTATGTTATTTTATGAAGTATTTTTACTTGACATTATGTGGCTTCGATGGTTGTTCTACCATGCTTTATATGTTGTTCATTTGTTGGTTATATATTGATCATATAATGTATATTGTCTATGTATCTCGATATGATTTGATTAGTCAAATAACGATTAATGAAAAAATGAGATAACAAGTGTTATTGAAGATATTAAGAGAGGGAATTAGACCTTCTTGGTGATTCTTAGATAAGTTTTATACCATTATGTTTTGATATGAATTCATGACTTGTAGATTACATGTTCTCAATATGTTTAAGGAAATGACTTTCATGGTTAGGCTTGGTTAGGTTAAGTCCTTGATCAAGTTTTGTATGAATTGTTTTGTATTGATTTAAATTGATTCTGGAAGGTGTCACTGAGTTCTGGGAAGTGCTCTATAGGATGACCTAGAATTTAGGCTCAGAATCCAAGACCGCACCCTCTGAACTAGAAAAGATGGTTTGCAACTGCATGGATGCAGGCTTATCCATGTGGTGGGAGGCTCCCAACCACATCGAGGCCTTCTTGTGGGAGAGGTTGAGGGCCCAGGGATGATAAATAGAGGTCTATCTCAGGATTTGGCCACCTGTGGTGGTTTTTCAGCCCCTGCATGACCTCTGGCTCCTGTAAGAGGTGTTGAGTTGTCAGTTTGTGATCATTAGTCAAACCCACTTCCTTAATTGGATATAGGAGTTCAATCCAAGTCATAGTAGCCCTTCCTATCATGTGTACCCCTATGTGTGAATGAAACTGGGTAAATGTGAGAGGGGTGGCTACACTTATTATTATGGAATCAACTAGGCATGGTCAAAAAGGTTATTAATTTTTTCAAAACTCAATGTAAGAAATGAGTGTTGAAAATGCTACAAAAATGTGTAAAATGTCTATATGCTTAAAAAAGAGATAATATAGTAATATAACATTGTCATTAATTATTGATTGAAAATAATTTTAATTTATTGCTTGTGCATAATGATAGGAGGAGCCAAAAAGGGGAGCATGCAATTTTCCACTCCATTAAAGGGTGGAAAGCATGGAATTGGGATAATTCTATATAATAAACTAATTTAGACAATCAATATACAAATAAATCAACCTATATTGTCGTATCTAAGGAAGTTATTTTATTAATATGGTTTCCAATACGAAATAAAAATTACAACTTTAATCAACTTTGTACCTCCTATATATCCTATTCTCTTTCCCTACATGTGTAATAGAACCACTTAATGCTTCTATCGATAGTATGAGTCTATAGACTATGAAAGCTTCCACTTCCAAGATGAAGGCCATGGAAGCCATATATAGGCTTACAATACAAACATGTTTTCTACTCACTCATAGATCATGTTTTCTTTCTCTAGGACTACTTTTCTATTTATCCTACTCCCTAGATATGTTGTAACCATAGTTATTTCATAATATCATGACCCATATATCTACATAGGTTTCATGGTATGTGGTCTCATCTTTATGTCTAACCTTCATAGTACTAACTCTGCTAGCTCAAATGCCATAACGGGCTAGGATTTTCTCATTCTTTCAATGCATCCACTCCTATAAAATCCCACATTCACATTAATCATTATGGATATTGATTCCCTCAAGTAAGAATGGACCAAAATTAACCTATTCCTTTTACCATGTATTCACTTTACTTTTCAATTTTTTTCTCTACTTCCTATTTTTCACTTGCATGCACTCATTTCTGAAAATCCTAGGTGCTACTCTTTGGACAACATTCGAGTTACTACTTGCTCGAAAAATAACTTTAACCATTTCTCTTTGCACCAATTGATCCTATTTGCAATATCTTATAGGAAAAAAAAATTCCTAATGAGTTGGGACTAAGTTCAATTGATTAGTTTTACAGTTATCAAAATTACCGCATCTTTTGGATATATGATACATTTCCAAATAAAATGAGCAAGGTGGAAGGGTTGTAACAAGGATATCTGGTGGAGGAAATTTCTTGAATGAAAAAAATATATCCTTGAAGTTTGTTATTTCATATAAAATTTTGTGTGCTCTATTTTTTGCAATAGTACTCTAAATGTAGAAATCATTATCACCATCAACGTCCTAATTATGGTCTTAAAATAAAGAATCCATAATTCCTTTACAGGGGAATTTCCATCACGAACTTAGATTAATTTGATTGTAAATTTAAGATATCAGATTATGTAATTTGTGAATGGCCCTCCAACAATTATTTTAAATAAGACTACCACAAAATAAAATGCTCTAAAATTAAGAGGAACAAATTGAATGTGTTAGAAAAAAAGGGAGTGTGGAAAGATGAAATTTAATGAAGGGGAAAAATAGACATCAATAGATACCACAAGTATTCTTGTCTAAAACATTCACCACTTTAGACAAGAGAGAAGAGAAACATTTAGGTGCAGTTGTGAAAAAAAACAATTCCAATAATAGAATTTTAAGAAGTGAAAGTTGTGACTGATAAAGATGTTGGGTAGACTCTAAAGTCACATAGAGTAATATATTGGATAGATGCATTTTTTTGGCACTAATTCGTTCTAAAGTAATCAACTTAAACCTTACACATTAAATTTCCAACCTCAGATTTCATCTTTTTATTGCAAGGTTGTCTACACAGTTGCTGCAAGGCTAGTGTTCAGATTACCTTGTTTTGAGTGCAACTAATAAGAAGCAAAGACAAAGAAATGAAAGGAACAACAATAGATTTCAGTGAAAGAATACTTTATTTCTATCTCTAATTCATAAACAAACTGGGAATAGAAGTAAATCATTGCATTCCTATGCAGAAAACATAAAGAAATTCAAGTTGTTTCTTAGGAAATGATAACTATAACAAGGGAATCAAAATGCATCTATCAAGAAATCATTAATTTATTTAAAGCTAAAAATCCTTACTTTACTATGAAAAACATTAAAAAAACATAATATTGTAAAAGGAATTCTACCCAATCACTATTCACTACAATTGTTTCTGAATATTAACAGTAAATCTTCTAAATAATAATTCAATTCAAGGGCAGTATTCATTCATATACTGAGAGTAAGTATAAATAATGATACAAAAAATATAGTAAGTGTTCCAAGACTGGATCCATGGACTCTTGAATCTAACCGTTTGGAAGCTAACTCAATACACTAGAATAAAACCAAATCTCCAAAATCTTCACTCGTATGTAGCAATAAATTACAGGAAACTCTGTGAAAAATTAAGACAATGTGTTCTTCAGTCACCTTTTAAAATTGACAAGAGAAAAACTAACCCTCTTTGTTAGATTTTAATCATGCTTTTATATTACAACATAAATCTAAAATTAAAATAGTAAAATTATCCTAAGAACCAAAAGATTCTTGGGATTGCTTAATTCAAGGTATAAAATCTTCAACATCCCTTCTAGAATAACAAATTATGCTCCTTTTCTGGATGTCTCATGCATATAAGGCATAAATTCTTGGTCAACAAGCTGAAAACGATCTAAATGGTTTCCTTGTGGCTCGGGTTTCCTTGGACATTTAGGGAACAAAAACCATTACTAGTATTTCCTTCCCACATATTAACCCAAATCATGAGTTAATAACATCTTTAATATTCTAATTGATTCATCAATAAGGAAAAACATCAGAATGATTATTAACTCATTTCTAAAACTCCTCAGCATCCGTTGAGCCCCAAAACTACCTCTCTTCCACACATTTTCTTAAACCTTTTCTCTTCTATTTTCCCATGTCAGTGCCTCTTAAGCTATCAAAAGTTGTTACATGTTGATTTTAGGAGTATATTTGAGTGATTTTCAAATTATATCATTGTGTGTGCTATTTGATCTAGGTTTTGTTTATCAGCTATGGAATGTAGTAACTTTCCGCAACTAACTCGCAATTCCATAGGCATTTTCATTGTTCTGTAGGTTATAGGTGTCGATAGGAGAAATGAGACACATGGGTAGCTCAGGAATGATCCACACATGGATGAAGTCCTATTTTCTTAGCCAAATTTTTAAGGAAAGGTATCGGTAAAAGGGTGGTCAACAGAGAGTTCTACGTCAACTAGGACTCTGTTCCTGCATGTAAATGAAGCCTGAAGCCATTCCTGAACTCGTGGATCCATTTTTTCCACCTACAGGCCATCTCCAAAATGCAATCCAACATCCACCTCACATAGATTTACTACTCATGACAACTAAGAGGCTGATTCCTCAGATTTTGACCTATTCACGTGTTTATTGCTGAAGAAATTTCTCTAAGATACAGTTATCCATTTTTTCTATAAATATAAGTGTTTGTAACGCAGATTGTTAGTTCTTAATACTGTTGATACAGTGTTATTTTGTTGTTGTGTAACCGAGAGACATATTCCTCTGTTTCATAATAAAAAACTATATTTTTCATATGGTTGTTTAAGCATGGTTTGAAGTAACAGTGTGTTAGTCCAAAGCTATGCAGCGGGCCCCTGTGTAGCTGAGGTCCCTTCTTTTATTTTTTCATAGTTTTTCATGTATATTTTCTCTCATTCGAATTGTACATTTCTCTTGTTTTTCTTATGATCATAATCGTTCTAACTTTGTACTTCTTTGCAGCTTGTCACATTTCTTACTAACAGTGCACTTTAGAATAGTCTTTAAGTCTGGTTATGCTCGAGCTTCTTAGTGTGGTTTTTGCATCAAGTGGTGATTTGAGACTTTCTTTCTCTACTGATCTTTAGTTTTCAATTTCAGTTGTTTACACTTTTATTTAGTGAGATTTGTTTATTGCTTAAGATAGTTTAGATATCAGTTCTTCATGCTATATGATGGTATCTCCAGAGCCTTTAGCTTAACCCCGTTTTGGAAGTTAATTGGCGAGATATTGTGATTATAGTTGAAGTAATTGATTTTGATTTCATTAGTATGCAAGTAGATAGTTTAGATGTCAGTTATTGCATGCTATATGATGATATTTCCAGAGTCTTTAGCTTAACCCTGTTTTAGAAGTTAATTGACGAAATATTATGGTTATAGATGAAGTAATTGTCTTTGCTTTCATTAGCGTGCAATTTAGATGTCATTATTTTCATGCCATATGATGATATTTCTAGAATATTTATGTTAACCCCGTTTTAGAGGTTAATTGATGAAATATTGTGATTATGGGTGAAATCATTGACTAGTTTCCAGTTTCTTTACTTTTTGGTTTTGAGTGCAGCAGTTTATTAGATATCAATTCTGTAATTAGTATGGACAGCAGAGATAGTAACCTCATTTTTAGTACTTCATTTTTAGTTTGATTTATGTAGCTCCATGTTTACCCTCTTATTCATGCTATGATTTTGTAGACATCATGTTTCGAGATCTTTTAAGTTCTAAGTTTGGAAATTATCATAAGAAGCATAAACCTTGTCTTCAATTCTACATCCACACTTGATCTTTAAAAATATTCTTGAAAATTTAGACTAGGGTTTCCATTGCATTAAAACATTTTAGGATATCAACAAGAAAGAAACCCCAAAACAAGATAAAACTGAAAACAATGAGGTAAGAAAAGGGTTGTCTAGCACATACAGTGCACTACACTTCATCAGTTTACGACTCCCCAATTGATAACTTATATAGCAATTTAGGACACACTAAATTGACCAAACATTTTGGTTCCATTGTTAGGAAAGTGTAACTAGGTAGCCTATTTCTTACATTCAAAAGAAAAAGAAGAGGGAAAAATTAATAATTTCTTAAAGTATGCTCTCCTATTGCACCTAGTGTGATCTGGAGGATCAAAAAAAAGAATTATTAGTTCAATAATTCCTTGAGTATGCTCTCTTCTTGCACCTAGTGTGATCTAGAAGATCAAAAAAAGGATTATTAGCCCAATTAAAAATCATTAAAAAATAAAAAAATGACATGCATAGAAAAAGAGATTCTAGGGGAAGGTTTATAGCTAGGCGAAAAAGTTCGATTTTTACAATTCCAACTACTTCAAGGAATAGACAAGATACACCTCCATCCCAGACTCATACTCCTAGCCTTAGGATTCCTAGAATTCAAGGGGTAGCAGCTAAATTAGAAGATTCTCCCACTTCATCTACTAAAACTGACCTAGGAGAAGAACTCTTATTCACCTCTATAGGACAGCCTATTGCAATAGAAGAAGTAGAATTACCTAGAAAAGAAGACGAGGTAGAAACTCTCTCTCATTAGCCATTAATAGAAGAGCCAAAAGATTATGAGGAAACTATCATTGTAGAAGAAGTACAAGATGGAGAATTTTCACTATTTGGAGGAGGGGCTGGAGGTAGAGGTAACAATGGAGCGGGTAGAGGAAAATATGGGGGAAATAGGGAAGGAGATAACTCATTTGGATTCCCTATAGTAGATGAGGAAACCCATACAACAATGAAAAACATTTCACCATCTGTTCTCCCAAAATTTTATGGATTGTGAAGTGAGGATCCTGAAACATTTCTATTTGAGTTTGAAGTCTTATGCCAAACCTATAACTATCTAGAGGACTCTCAAAAACTCAAATTGTTCCCTTAAACATTAAAAGGGGTTGTCCTAAAATGGTTTATGGGATTAGCCACTCAACCTATTAGGACTTGGAATGATATGAGACAAGCATTTTTGGATAGATATCTAGATTGTTGTATGCCTACTAATCATAAGGATGAGGTATTCAAAATGATGCGAAAAGAAGATGAGAACTTAGAGGATTTGTGTGAGAGGTTCCAATACAACTTAAATAGAGCAAAAATGAACAATATAGATGAGGAAAACTTGAACCCCCTTTTATTAAAAGCCCTTAGAGATGAATGGATAGATATTTTAAACATGATGGGGAAGGGATACATCTCTCAACTTCCACTAAGTGACATAGCAGAACTATGTGTCCATCTCTCAAGGTGAAAATCTAAAACTGGAAAATGGCCTAGAGATCCTTCTCATTATAATATTTACAATAACATATACATATATACATATGCACATTTTCTCTAACAAGCAAATAAAAGGATACAATGCTCGCATCAGCAACAAGGGAATCAAGAGGCTCACATCTCCACCCTCAAACATAGTACCAACATGCACCTCCTTCCTAGGATTCCCAGAATCCACTACCAAAGTTAAACATGCATCCAATGTACAATTCTACAATCCTTATGCTACTTGTCCTCTCAGTGAATAGTTAGCAGCTCATTGTTTCATTGCACACTAGCAATGTGCTTCTGATTCCATCTAGTATTATTAGCTATAAAGAAAACATCATTCGTCGACCTTCCATTCTCTTCTACAGAATCCCTCAAGTAATCTAGTCACCCCTTCCATGTAGTCATATACCTTCCAAGTTTCACTGGCATCCCCTTCTGTATTACTGATCTCATAATGAGATCTTAGACAAATATTAAGGTATTATAGACTCATGTGTATGGATTTTCCTATATTAATTAGTGCAATGGATTGATAAGATTGCGAATAACATAGACAATGAAGCAGTTAAAGAAACATAATAGACAACATGCATAATACAACAAGTTTAATATGGAGTTCACCCAAAACTCTTAGACTACGTCTCCTAGTCCAGCCTTTGGTGGTGGCCTCTCTATTATGTATTCAGGAGCAGAGTTTTACAAAGTGTGAGCTCAGATTGAGACTCAACATGATAGATATAATAGCAGGAGTTTTACTTGAATCCCTCAAGCCTCTCTGAGTACACAAACTCTTTCTATCACTCTCTGTCTCTGTCTTCTCTCTATCTTGGCATTGCCTATTCCTGTCTTCTATTTTCTATGGCTTTAAAGCCAATCGGCGTTGTCTATTCATTTCCCCTTCTCGGGCTCTCTACCTCCCGGTCTCTGTCTGCTTGAATCCACCTCTGAGCATTACCAATCATTACTAAATGCCTGTAGGGATGGTGGCCACATATTCTGTAACGGAATGGACCATCAATGCCTTCAAAATCCCAAAAATGGTTGTTCTCTATTTACATAGAGAAATACACGCAAAACTATGAAAATTCACCAATTCTCCATTTATCAGATTTCAAATACTATAAATTCTACCTTATAACTCCTATCAGGTCCACCTTTATGTCACTTATCACATCTCCACCGTTGATCTGAGAGATCTTGATCCAACGACTGAGGTTCATTTTGGGCGGCTCAGGTGTACGGGGGTTAACTACTTGAAAAGGGTGGTTTTCTCTCTCTGGAGCCTAGAAACATGGCAGCCAGTGTATGGGCCTAGGCGAAGCCTGGCCAAAACCATTTATAGCCTACGGCCTGCTCGAAATCCCGCTTATTTTGTGATTTTCCTTTATATTTGAAAAATAAATGAAAACATGAAAATCTCACAAAATGGCTCATATCAGACTTGAAATAATATACAATAGCATTAATAAACCCTTTTGGTTCTGGTTTCATCACATCGGCGCTTTATCCTTTGTATTTCGTTTATTTAACAAAAATGTGATTTACATTGAAAAAGCTCTTTTACCGGACTTGAAATATTATCAAATATCATTCATAATTTTATCAGGTCCAGCTATCATAGTCATAGTTATTATCGAGCCCGCTCCTTTGCATAGCTCTGATGCGATATTGTGATATCACAATCACATATCACCAATCCTTTGGGCCGTGGTTAAGTCTATATATCTATATATATATATATATATATATCATTGATGCGATAACATGATTGAATATTGACAATTGATCTGTGCACATAGATCAATGGATCTCTTTTGACTGCGCTGACCACTATTGGGCTTCCCATATAGTTGCCTCCAACAGCCTCTGATAGCCTTCGCTGATTGTGATATGTTGATCGGATCTGGACTATTTATTGGCCAGATCTGACGGCTCTTGTGCAAAGTAATTTTAAGCCCCCGATACCTCTATTTTTCAATGTTTTTCAGGCCTGATAGTGTCATCCACCGTTTTTAAAGGTTTTCCCCTTGCGATAGTTTTTAACTATATGAAGACTTAGAGGGTTTTAGGATCAATTTGGGTCACGTCTTCCCATTGAAAAAAGCTTTTGGACCACCAAAAGTTGGCTTTTAGGCATCAATGAAGTGAGGATACAACTTCCTCACTTGTCCAATATCTATCCACCTTGCACTGCTTGGTTTTGAACCCTTGAGACTGATTCTTAGGTACTCGACATCCCCTCTGCGTGTAGTTCTCACCTTCCTATCTAGAACTATAGATTCTTGCAACTCATTGAGATATTCAGGCAACAGATCATCAATAGAAGGAAACTGACTTTGCTCTTCGGGATCTTCAATCAATGAAGGTTCATATAGTCTCAAGTTCTCTACATTAATGACTAAATAGATATGCATATAAGTTGGAAAATCAAGGTGAAAAGTGTTCTCACCGATTTTCTCAAGTATATTGAAAGGCCAATACCTTATTGGCTTCAAATTCTTACCTTCACCTTGCATTCTGTCTTTGTTGATGTACAGCCAGATTTGATCACCAACTTGGAAGCTATGCTAAATTTGATGCTTATCATGCCTTGCCTTATACTTGGCCTGGTTTCTTTTCAGTTGTAACTGCACTGCCTGGCAAATTTCTATGATCTGTTGAATGAACTTGGTTTCTTTGTCTCCATCACTGTGTCCATCAACTGCTATGTCTTTACAAAAGACAAAATACAGGGGAGACCTTGGTATAAGACCAAAACAAGTCTCAAAAGGAGATGTCTATGTAGAAGAGTGTTTAGCACGATTGTAAGCATGTTTCACATAACACAAATGTTCATCCCAAAGCGTGGCTTGCTTGCTGCAACAGCCTCTAAGCAACTGTATCACTGTCATGTTGACCACTTTTATTTGGCCATCTGTTTATGGATGAAATCTTGTGCTCTTTTTCAATTTGGTGTCCATCAACTCCCATAGACTTAACCAAAACTTCCCAAAAAATTGAGAATCTCGATCAGATATGTTATAGATATTTTTGGGTCCTGCGACTCCAAGCATTAAAATATCCATAATCAGGGGATTCTCATTCCCTAATTTGGTTGCTTCAGCCCCTAAAGGAGGAAGATTTCTTGATTATAGCTCTTCCAGAGAAAGTTCAGCTCAAAAACCACTCAGAACAGGTCAAATTTGAGCCATCCCACCTGCTCCATGGGCTGCCTGCGCTTAAGAGCAGGCAGTACACTAGCTACCTGCACTGCCAGAGCAGGTAGCCTTCCTTCAGGGTGCGCTGGTGTGAGAGGGACAAGTGGCAGGCTTGTCTTGCAAAGTGGCAGTTCAGGGAATCTTCCACTGTCTCTCTTCTGGGACACTTGTTACTGCAAATTCGACCTTGGATGAGTAACTGAGGCTTACCTACCAAGTGGAAGCTTGAACTATCAGATGGAGGACACTAATCACATGCAGAGATGCTGACTCATGGGCCTTCCTAAGGCCTATAAATGGATCCCATTCCATGAGATCCAGGAGGTTGGAATTTTGGCATTTGCAAGGAATTGCTGTTGGTATTCTGAGAGAAATATTGTGAGCTTATTGTTGGGTGATTTGCTTTTGCTTGAGGTGCTAGGAGAACTCTTTCAAGTTGGGAGGTTGATGCTGGGTTAGAGCAGCAGCTTGTAACTTCTCTTGACTTTTCTACAATCAATAAAGCTATTCTTGTTCCTTCCATTGCTTGTTGTATTATGTGTCTGAATACTTATGCATGTTAATGGTCAATTCATTTCTAACCCTGAATTGTTTACATAGTAGATCATAGTCCTTGCAAGTATCTGGTGTCCTTGATTTTGCAGCTATTCTCTTTACCCAGGCGTAGAAGCAGACAGGAACCGAACCGCTTCAAGGAGGAGAAGGATTCGAGGCAAGGGAACTGAGCGAAAGACACCGGTTGGTCCTCTCTATCCATCTCTATTTGCTTATGTAAAAGGAACGAAGTTAGACTTTGTTGTTATATTGTTTCTAAGGCACTACCATTCCTTAGGTGGGATTGAGCAGTTTCGCATGAACACTATTCCCCGAAACAAGAATGGCGACTCCGCTGGGGAGAACTAGCCTGTAGTCTGTTTGATCTTTGCTATTATTGTTTTATAAGCTTTGACGGATTCTGAGACATAGCCAGATAGCCTTCGAAATGCGCTTGTCTTACATGCGCAAAGTAGATCAAAGCTACCTCAGTCCATCTCCGGGTTGCTTATGAGATTAACAATCGATCCATAAACTTACTACTTGGTTCTCTTAATGGTAGCCTAGTACCTCATTGTCAAGTCTCCTTATTTTTATAAGCTTGCTTGGTCTTTATTTGGCTTAAAAACTCTGAAAATAACTAAATCTGTGACCCGGAGCCTTCCACAGCTCTCGTTAACAGGCCCAGCGCAGGTACAACACTGGCTGCCTACTCTTAAGCGCACTTCCCGAAGGGGCTGCCTGCTCTTAAGCGCAGGTGCTCTGTGTTCAAGGTGCGCTAGCCCAGTGAACTCTGTGTGGCAGTCTTGCCCTCAGTTTGTCACTTTGTTCAGTCCTTTTCTCTGTTTTGTTAGCCTTTGACCAGCATCTCTCAGATCAGAACCATCTTTTCCTTGCTCTCCAACCTCCTGAATGTACAAAGGAACTGATTGTGTTTTTATTGTATTTCTCTCACTTTCAGTATCTCATTGCAAAAGTAGTTCAATCTAGCTGTTGTTTTGTTTGAAAAGTTTTACTTTCAGCCATAGACAGCCATAAGCACCCTTAAAAGTGTTTTTGATTGCTTGCTTTACTTTTGTTTTAGTCTCAAATTGGTGCATTTCAAAGAATCGTAAAGCTTTTTACTTCCTTTCGAAAAGAAAAGTTATAGATTGTCTTCTATCCTCTCTCTTTCTGAAAAGGAATTTGTTGAGTGTTGTCTACTCTCTCTCTCTCTCTTCTCTGAAAAGGAAAAAGATAAATCACTTTGTTTCTTGAAATAATTTGAGTTTGTGCATTTAGCTTTCTTTTTGCATAAAAACATTAAGAAAATATTGAAAATAAATACATGCATTGTGCATTAACATCTTAGACATCTTGTGTGTACCTTGGTTTAGGAAATTGCATTATAGTGTGTGCTCTTTGCTCTTTGCGAAAAGAATATTATTCTCTTCTCCTTAGTAGCTAAGATTTTCATGACTGTAAAAGAAGATAAAGATTGCTTATCATCTTAGATTGCA
>Ga0115848_100181_pt2 | contig 18875 bp, 21 predicted proteins | sample InSIn3gowninarea_FD_83862 | JGI IMG/M metagenome (GOLD analysis project Ga0115848, IMG submission 83862) | reverse complement strand
TCTTCCTCATTCTTAGAATATACCAGTATGTCATCAATGAATACAATAACAAACTTGCCCAAATAAGGATGCAACACACTATTCATCAAACACATGAATGTAGCTGGAGCATTAGTCAAACCAAATGGAACAACAGCAAACTCATAATGCCCATACCTGGTCCTGAACGTAGTCTTGAAGATATCCTCTTCCTTGATGCGTACTTGGTGGTATCTCGATCTCAAGTCGATCTTAGAGACCATTGTTTCTCCCTTCAACTGATCAAACAAATCATCAATCCTCAGCAAAGGGTACCTGTTCTTGATGGCCACTTTGTTCAGCAGCCTATATTCAATGCACAATCTAAGAGTGCCATCTTTCTTCTTTACGAACAACACTAATGCACCCAAGGAGATATATTTGGCCTAATGTATCCCATGTCCAACATTTCCTTCAGGTGCAACTTTAACTCAACCAACTCAGGTGTGCTCATCCTGTAAGGTGATTTTGATGTTGGAGTTGCCCCTAACACCAACTCAATAGAAAATTCTACCTCCCTATGAGGTGGTAACTCTGTAATGTCCTCAAGAAATACATCCTGAAATTGTTGCAAAACTCGATACTTGATTAACACATTGGCATCCTCAACCTCCTTACCCTTGTCACTAGAAATGTGTACTGCAAACATCACAAAACATTTTTTGCAACTACGCTTAGCCTACATAGCGGTAACCATCCTCACTGATGTAGGCTTCTTCTTCCCCTGCAAAGTCATTTTTCCCCACTATCATCCACACACTCAGTGGCCTTGTCGAAGCAATCCACTTTGGTTCTATGAAGGCATAGCCAATCCATATCCAAAAGAATATTATACGATCCCAATGGAAATACATTCAAATGTGTTGTTGTAGGCATACCATTTAACACAAATGCACAAGCTCTCACCCAATGGTGAACTCTCTTCTTCATACCTGTAGCCAATTGTACCAACCAATATTCTGCATGCACTTCTTTTCTAAAACCACACTTATCCACTAGGTTAGGATTAATATAACTATAGTTAGATCTAGGATCAATCAAAATAGAAACAACTTGATCACAAAGCATATCATCCATCTAAATGATTGATGCCTGATGGTTTGCCTACCTGTTGTCCACAGCTGCATAGATATGAGGAATGCTATGACCAACATCACCAACTATATGTACCTCCTGAGCACTATAAATTTGGGGTCTACCACTACCCTGATACTCCAGATAATCCTTCTTATGATGATCCTTACCACATATCCAACACTGCAATGGTTCCCTACCACCGCCTCTAGCTTGCTACTCTCCAGGTGACTTCTCAGCTGTATTAAATATCTTGTAAGGAACTGCATTTTCTTTCTCACTTGCATATTGAGGTCTTCCTCTCTTTGGTGGCCATTTTCCTTTAGCTTTCTCATTTATTTTCAAGTCATGCTTAGGCTCAAATTTGCGCTTCAACTGCTCATAACAATGCTTCAACTTTCGAATGGCCTCCTCCAATGATCTAGGCTCATCGAACTCAATCCAGTCTCTGTCTGAAACTAACAATCCACTGATGAATCTATGAACCTTGGCCTTCTCCTCCTTGAGGTAAGGCACATACCTCAACAACTACAAAAACCTGCTATTATACTCATCATTTGTCATAGAACCCATTCGCAACTCATAAAACTCCTTAGCTCTGTCATCATAATACCTCTCCGACAAGTACTTCTTCTTGAAGAGCCTTTCAAATTCATATCAAGTCAAATCCTTCTCATGTATATCTTTGAAATTCTTCACGTTTTCCCACCAAATATCCACTTCACCTTTGAGACTAAAAGTGGCTATCTTTTCTTTCATGTTTTTTGAATAATCATGCAATCATAATAATTTGTTCATACCAAGCAACCATGCCTCTACATCTTGTGATTTCTTCATTTCTCCATCAAAGGTAGGTGTTTTTGCCTTCTTAAACTCATCTAGAAAGTATCCCCTATCACTCCTCCTGTAAGGATGATAACGATGATGATCATGATGCCTATCAGAGCCAGAACTGAAATACTACCTCTGTCGATCACCTCTCATATCCGAAGTATCCAACAACTTGCCATCTTTGATCGTGTCAGATTTATCTGACATGTGTCTACTAGGAGACCTATTGCAATATGCCCCATCAGTTATGTCCTCATGTACATGGTTGATTTGAAGTGGTCCTTATCACTGCAAATTTGACAAACTCTGAAGTATCACATTCACCTCTCCTTGTTTCTCTTATGCTTTCATGATTTTTTCATTGTCAACTTTGCAATTCCTTCTTTCTTCCTTTAGGCTTCTCAATGTGTCTGCCAAGTTAGAAGAGTGCCCCACACCACACTACCCGTTTGATGCATAGGGAGATTCTATGTAGTCTACCACCTTGCTAGCGATCTGATCTCTTTCTTGGAAGGCATACTATGTCAGCTAAACCAAATCACAATAAACCAACATACCTTAGAATAATTCAAGGAGGATGCCTTGTCTGCAAGATGATAAAATTAGTGTGATACATGTATAACATAATCATAACAACATATAGAAATATATTGAATAAGTGTATCAATGCATAAACATCATTCTAGCTAGGGTCTAGTCATCAATGCAAGGCCATATCAACAATGCATGCTATGACCTCATGCATGAAAACAACCACTACTCCATTGCACACACTGCCACATGCAACTATCAACATGCATAAGAAATGCCTAATCAATTACACATACATATGAACACATGCAATCGAGCATAAGCAATCAATTCTTGTAATAAATCGACAAGAATGATACATGTAATCAAAACGTTCAAGAATGCACCTGACATACAAGGATGTAGTCAAACGACATATAATCATATAACCAGTCATATAATCCTGACAATACATCCCACAAAATCACATCAAGTTCCTCATGACAACCTTACTATAATCATGATCAACATGATGCAATGCAACAAGTACAAGGAATGCAAGTGTAAGAGACGCAAATGTAACTAACATGCATGCATGACCAAGCACCTTCAGCCAAGGAAAGTGCAACCACACTCTGATACCAATCTGTGGTATTAGATATGATCCAAAGAGAGCACAACCCGCTCTAATACCAATCAGTAACACCCCCTCCTCCCAGGTCCACCCAAGCAACTAGCCAGCTGGCGTAAACATGCGATGAGAGAGGCTACTATAAGGGATTCAACTTCCTTGGTGACCTTAAGGAAATGGAACCGATAGAACATATCAAACAAATCCATCCACATCAGCAACAACACCCTTGGGAGACATGTCAAACACTGAGACATCCCGTCCCTGAGTAACACTGATGATTTAGGCCTTTTTAACCCCTGGTCGCTCTCATGCTATATGCAAGACAATGACCAGAAGCCAAATTCACTCTCACAGACTAGTGTGCCGACATCCCTCTACTTTTTCCAGTAGACATGTGCCAGCGTCCCCGAGATTTGAGCCACTTTTCTAGGCCAAAATCCTGACCTCTGCCCGGAACTTGTTAGAACCTCCAGAATCCATCAAAGACATGATGACAAGATAAACAAATCCAAAATTAACCTTAGGATTAGGGCTGAGCATCCCCAACCGGGACTGACATTCTATCAAACACTTGGCATCAATGCAACCTAAAGGTCTAAGATACAAGACAAAGCATAAATGACTGGAAGAACTTATGAAACATAACCAAAAGGATCACCTCCTTCTCCATTGAACTATTATATCATTAATTAGGCCTTGCATCTATCCATTTAACAATTACAATTAAATACATGAAATAACCATGACATGAACCAGTGATTTAACCATGCTTATAACCAGCATAAAACCATATAAATATCAGAGATATGAAAGCCATCAAATACACATATAAACAAGTGAAAAAGTAATAGAACTTAGTTTTTATTAATCATAGGCAAATCTGACCAGGATCAAGACTTACATGTACCACCCGATTGTAGACATGGCTTAACCAAATCTTTCTTTTAATCAGTCACCTCCGTGCCATATTCCAAGCACAAATGTGGGATCTCATATAACAACCAATCCATGAACAACCAAGGGAATCTAGAGGTTAAATCACCTCCACCATCATCAAACCATGATCACACCAAAACCTGTGCTCCGATCACAACCGAACTGAACTTGGAATGCCATCTGAAATCCATAACTATCCTTGAGGAATTTTTCATCTCCTTGTCTCTTAGGATTTACTGCAATTCAATCCTGAATCATTAGGCCCTAAATTGAGACCAGTCTCTCAGGCTTTACCACAACCCAAACCTAGATCACTAGGCCCTAAACCAAGACTCCTATGTCAGGCTTTACCGTGTATCCCGCCAAAACCGATCAAGGGATTCCTACGCCTTTGGAAATGAAACTTGAGACCACCTTCACACCAAATTACAAAATCCATCTAACAAACCAAAGCTCAAAACCAAGATAAACATTCCAACATACCATGGCATTTGAAAAAAGGCAAGGCTAGGATGAAAACCATTGTCATAACCTGGAAAAACCATGCCACCGACAGCAAGACAATAATACACCAACATGCAAAGCTATGCATGTCCAAACCAACTAGGAAATCACACATGCAAAATGTCACCTGCAAGTATTCCTGCTTAAGCTACCTAATCCTACTCTTCTTCCTTGGTCCTTGCTTCCCTTTCTTTCCCTTTTCTTGCTTTTCCTTTCTTGATCCAAAGCTGGAGTTTAAGTGACCAAGAGTGAGAGACAGAGAGAGATAGAATAACTTGAAGTGACAAAAGGTTACCAACTAATCCTCATAAGCCTTTTTATTAATGAGGCCTTTATTTTCTTCATTTTCCATGATTTTCCTTCAATTTCCTCTTGTTGTCTAGGTAAATCTTCTCTGCAGACAAAGACGATCCCTCTAGCCCAATGAGTGGGACTAGTAACCTATGTGACAATCCACAAGACACTTTCCTAAATTACAATAGAAATGAGAGAAGAGGAAGATGGCCTACCTTGTTCTGATGTTATAACGTCCTCCTATGTTGAAGACCCCAAATAGGCTCAGTCCTACTGCTCATAGCATTTGAATACCTACACAAGGGATCAAAGACACAACAAAGCATATGAATACAAATAGCATAATCGAAAGTAATCCACTTAATAGATCAAGGAGCATTAAGATAAATGATGCATTAACACAAACATTTATGGAAAGTGAACCAACAGTTCTATATATGAATAGAATAAAGGAGGAAGCATTCAACCAAACCTTGATCTCAATAAGCCCTCCTTGAGTGAATGTCCAAGTCCAAGCTCAAGTTCTCCAAGCCAAATGAGTAGCATATAGGCACTATCTTAGCATAAGGGTGCAATAGCTAAAGACCAACCATTTGGAATGGGAGAGGATGAATATATAGGTACGGAAAGGGAATGAGTATATCTCCAAATATAGAAGAAGACCCTCATCTCAAGGAGGTAGCTTATAGGAATAAGACCAAAGGGCCAAGTTGAGAGAACTCGACCTCATCCACGTCGAACAACCTGCAACTCGTCATTCTGGAGGCCTCTATATCACGAAGCTTCTTGTCCTCTTTGGGAAAAATTTCCTTTTAGGGATCATCGTGGGTATCCAAGCCAAAAAGCACACTATCATCACAAGGCTAGTATAGTGCAACTAGCGACTAGCACGGGTTCCCAGTGTCAGGGTATCAATGATGCTAAAATTAGGGTTTTATATCCCTTTTCTTCAGGAAAAGCTCAAGGAATTTTTCAATCAGTGTTTTAGGGAGGATCTGAGCTGCATATTAGAATGGGTGTACTATATGATTTCCAAGTTTCGGGCACTTTGGGGTATGACACAGGGATGTGCAGGAGGTGTGACAAAATACTGTGTAACAGATGCCCCCTAAAGCATGAAGGCAGAATGGGGAGTGATGGCTGAGATGATTTACGAGCTTTTGTAAGGACGAGAACTAACACTGTCAAGAGACCTACACATCAAGGATGCATATACATATATAAATCTTATATCAAAACATGAATCCACTATATGGACGCAGCCATTCAGATAGAAAGGACTATGTGAAAAGATCCACGGCATGGGCGCAAACATCAGAATGAGAAGAATCATCTGTAAATATAAGATCCAAGGTATGGACATAGCCACCTGATATAGAAGGATCACCATCATAAATATAAAGTCCCACGGTATGATCACAGCCATTCGTATAGTAGAAACATGTGTACAATCATGAACAATGCATAACTCCACGCAACTTGATGAGCCCCAGAAATTGGTAATTATATGAGCTCATTTTGCCTCTTATTTCGACTTAATCCACCATTCTCATTAGTTTATTGCATGTTTTTGAATATATTTATGTTGATAGAGTGAATTGGGTTAGTCATTTGCCCATGTAGTCTAATGTGTGCTTTATGCAAATTTTTTGGTCAATTTTGGACAAAGTCAAGGGATTTATGAGCAAATGGCAGCCAAAACTCGAGGAAAACAGGAAAGAGGACTTGTAGGGGGGTGTCTAATTAATTTATGACCCCTTTCCTCAAATCCTCCATCAGCAACTCGGAGCACAAAGGTCCACATTGATGATTCCAAGGGGCAGCCGAGCAAGTAAAGAAGGATTGTTGTTTATCTCCAGTTCTAGGAAGCCGAGCTCCTTGATTTTAGGAGGACTATTGGAGGTCTCCATTTGTATAAATAAGGGGGCTTAGAGCCTTAGTAGTTTAGCCAGTCATTAGTACAATTTCACACTTTTGTGCAGCACATTGTTCAGCTTATTTTTGAGTTCCTTTTGAGAACAGTTCATGTAATGGGACTATTATTTTTGGTAATGAAGATGAAATAGTTTTTGAGCCAGCACTGATCTCTTTCAGAGGGCTGAAGCTCTTGGGTTAGGGCCCAACCCGAGCTTCCTAGCAGCTCTTGCTTTGTACTTATATGCTTTTTCTTCAATTCATGAATTAATTTCTGTTGCATAGATTCATTTTACTTTGTTAGATTAGGTTGCTTTTTATGGTTAGCATAGTTGTTTTTGTATCAAGTTGCTCAAGTAGGTTACTGTAGTGATATAATAAGATTCAAAAAGGCCAACAGCATGCCCTGATCTCCTTTCTCCCTTCCTGGGACTATGATTTGAGGTCAAGGCACTACTGCTGCCACCAAAAACACAGTTTTTGCTCTTCCATGCAACTGCTAGTGTGATACTTTGATTTGGACAGATTGATATTGGTTCAGATTCAGTTGCCTAGATCATTTCCTATTCTTCTACCATAGATCCCTCTACATGCTTTTTTGTTCAAAGGTTACTGTTTAGCATTTTCTGTTTGTAGGTTAGAAATTAGGTCAAGCTAGAGAAATCTTTGTTTTCATGGCATAGTTAGTTCTTTCTTTGATCAGTTTTTGTAAGTAGATATGCAGATCTCTTGTAGGACACCTCAGCTCACTACACATCCATAAAACAGCTAGCACCAGCTCACTTCTCATATATTTCCCAAGTCATTCGCAACATTACGCCAATTTTCCCTAATTTCTGCGTTTTTCTCCATAAGCTTCTTTCTTGCCATTTGAACAAATCCAACCATCATGTTCTTTCTTGATCTTCCTTGGCCAGCTCTAGACACCTCAACACCTTCATCTAGCCTTCAATTACCCTTTCCCATCACTTTTCCACCTTCAAGACTCCAAAAATAGCTCTCAACCTCCTTCTGTAGATCCCCTGCAGCCTCCTGTAGAATTTCCTGTGAGTGATTTTTCGAAGTCCGATCACAATGGAAGTCTTCAGAAGGGTACTATGGGCTTCTTAGGATCTCTCCATACTTTCCTCCACCTCTGCAAGAACCAAGCCCATCTTCCTTCGCCACCAAACCTCTACACAATCACAACCCGATAAATCACAAGTGTAATAATTTCACATACAAACACTCAAAAGCACAAAAAGATGTTTTCTTCTCATTTCTTTTCAAAAGTATCTTGAATAAATGCAATTTACCTTTTCAGTAGTCAATGTCACTCATTTCATTAGTTATGATCTCTTTTCCTACAATAGTAGGGTTAGTGGGTAACTTAGGGTTTGCTAGGGTTTGTGTTACATTTCAGTTTTCCTTCTCTTTCTGCAAGTAGAATAGCCTCTTTAGAGTTAGCTTTCTTTCATCACAGTTAAAAGATTCTTCTAAGAATTCATAGAAGTTAGCTTAAGCTCCTAGCGAACTTGCGCCAGCTGACCAAGTGACAGCCTACAGTAAGAGCTAGTACTTGTGCATACAGCACTGTCGTTTCCCAATTTGTTACGAACTACTGGGTTGATAAGAGTAAAGTAGGAAGCCCCAGGAGTTGCAGCATTATTACTGCAATACTAGTGCTCACCATCTTTTTGGCGCCGTTGCCGGGGAAGCATCAGAGTATTTTGTGATTACTGCTTTTCTTCTATTTTCTACAGCAACATTCTGCTAAGTAGTTTATTTCAGCAAAAGTAGAGTAGTTGTTTCATTTCAATTCTGCAATTTCAATTCTGCAAAAGTAGATTAGGCATTTCCTACTTTCATTTCAATTCTACAATTTCCATTTCAGCAAATGTAGATTAGGCATTTCCTTCTTTCATTTCAATTCTGCAATTTCCATTTCAGCAAACGTAGATTAGCCATTTCCTGCTTTCATTTCAATTCTGCAATTTCCATTTCAACAAAAGTAGATTAGTGATTTCTTGCTTTAATTTCAATTCTGCAAATTCCATTCCAGCAAAGTAGATTATTCATTTCTTTGCTTTCATTTCAATTCTACAATTTCATTTCAGCAAGTTCATTTCAGTGGTTGCAATTTGTTGTTCAATCCATTTCAGTTTTGCAGGTACAAGCAAAAAAAACAAACAAACAAAACAAAAATCACCGAAAAAAGAGATTTCCTTCCATGCCTTGTAGTAACAGAGACAATTCAGGAAAATTCCTACCCAACACCCCCACCACATCACAAAGTCACCCTTCTCTTTTCTTCGGTGGCTGTGGTTCAAAAGAACCTATAGGTGAACCACCAAAGATATATGAAGATCCTATAGCAGAAGAAGAGCGAGAAACCATTCCTCCTAAGACCATGGCTGAAGACAGAAACATTAGAGGAAATGGGGAAAGAGTAGAGGGTACCTTTCCTATCCGAGAGACCAATGGGGACATTAAAATGAAAAACATAAGTCCCTCAGCCTTACCTCACTTCCATGGATTGACCACCGGAGATCCTGATACCTTCTTGATTGACTTTGTTGTTATCTATCAAACCTATGACTATGCAGAAGATGAGCAGAAGTTGAAATTGTTTCCTTCTACCCTCAAGGATGCAGCATTGCGTTGGTTCATGGGTTTACCTGGCAACAGCATCACAACTTGGGCTCAGATGTAGAAAGCCTTTAACAACAAATACTGGGACTACTGTAGGTCAAAGGATATCAAGGAAGAAATCTTCTGAATGACCATGGGAAGCGATGAATCCTTGGAAGATTATGAAGAAAGGTTTCAGCTCAGTTATAAAAGGGCCAGGTGCACACTTAAACCCGAATCTCTGAAGTTGGTCGTGCTCAGAGGGGTCCTGGAAGACCTTCTAGATACCCTCCATTTGTTGGCTGGGGGAGACATCTACCAACTACCTTATGATGACATAAAGACTATGTTTAGAAACCATTCTAGGGCAGCCAGAAAGAGAGGTAGGGGAAGTCAACCTTTAGCCAGTACACCCTCATCCAGTTCATCTCTTAGAGGTGAATTTGAGAATCTGATGGAAGATTTCAAGAATGAGATGAGGCGGACTCTTGCCATGCAAATGGATACCTTGCATATCAAAAGAAAACAAGAGGAAGCAGAGAGGGCTCTGGCCATTTTCTGTCCTAGGTGCACCAGAAGGCATCCTAGGAACGAGTGTCCATTGAACTCTATAGAAGTGTGTTCAGTCTGTGAAGAAGACCATTCCATGAATCAGTGCCCTTCCTTGCCCGGACTTAAAGTTGCATACCAGGGGGCCGAAGGAGCCACTAAACCACTCTATTTCATGAACTAAAGGAGGCCACATGGGCCCAAACCTTACCAGAAGTAGATGCAAGGGACATCCCAGACATATTACAACCCCAATCAAGCCACTTCCATGCCTTCTTGGGGTCCCCCTACTTATCCTTCCTAGTCCACACCCCCTCCTTGGTCATATCCATCTCAATACCATGCTCAACCAGCTACTCATTCGTTTCACTCTTATGCTCAGCCATAACCTCAGTGGAATGCACCTCATCAGGGGTGGAGGCCCCAGTACAACTCTCTTCCAACTCTTTTACCTCCACCACCTGCTCAACCACAACCATTACCCCCCGCTCCTCCAAGGCAACCCCAAATACCTGCTCAACCGAACCCAAACCCAAATAACAGACAGGGACAGCAGGTATATAGTGGGGAAACATCATGCCCAACCTATGCTATGGAGATTCAGGAGATTAACCTACAATCTAGGAAGGTCCTCCCAGATAACCAACCTCCCCCTAAGGAGGATGAGGAAGAAAAAGAGGAAAGTGAACCAAAAGCCATTCCACCCTTTCCCGAGATATTATCTCGAACAACACAGCCTACCTCAGAAGAAATTGAACTTCTGGGAGAATTGAAACAATTATGCGTAATGATACCACTTCTCCAAGCCATAAAGGATGTTCCTATATACAACAATATTATCAAGGAGAAGTGCTTCAGGCACCCCGGCAGGCGCAAGAGAGATGCTCCAACTATCAATGTCATAGGACAATTGTTCGACCTGATGTTGGGGCAAGTAATCTGTCTGAAATATCTAGACCCTGAAAGTCTTGTAGTTGATGTCCACATCAATGGCACCATAATCCCCCATACCCTGATTGATCTAGGGGCTGCCATTAATGTGATGACCAAGGACATTATGCTCAAGCTCAACCTTCAAGGTTCCCTGAGAAAGACCACAACAGTACTTCAGTTAGCATACCGCTCCACCGTGACCCCTGAAGGGATTGTGGAAGATGTAATGGTCTCCATCGATTCTTGGGAGTACCCTGCTGATTTCCTAGTTCTCCAACCAAAGCCAAAGCTCACTGGGTATCCTCTCATCCTGGGAAGACCCTGGTTGGCTACTGCAGATGCCTACATCAGTTGTCGCACTGGGAACATGACAATCAAGAATGGGTACATGTCCAAGCAGCTAGTCCTATATCCTCCTGCCCAACCTTTGTTAGAACATGATTTACCTCTCTGGTTGGAGGAGGAAGATGAGGATGAAGTCTATTCCACTCCACTGTGTGCAGTAGAAGCTACCATGGGGGGCCCATAAACCGAGGATGATCTTATTGAAAACTTAATTCATAATCCACCCCCCAATGTGTTGCCATTAGAAGAGCTGGTGGAAGAAACCCAAGCCAATCCTTTAGTTGATCTCTGTGTGGCTGATTCGACCTCTCTCTGAGTTAAGAATGTGGAATTCAGCCCAGAAAGAACCTTGAAGATCAACTCATCCCTATCCACCTCTTAGGAGAAAGAACAGTGTAGCTTATTAAGAAACCACTTGGACGCTTTTGCTTGGAGCTATAAGGAGATGAAGGGAGTGCACCCTTCAGTCTGTACTGATCACATTTACATTAAGGAAGATTGCAAACCAGTCAAGCAGCCTCAAAGGAGGATGAATCCAGCCCTTAAGGACATTGTCAAAGAAGAACTGCAAAAGTTACTGGATGCAGGATTCATCTACCCTATCTCTGACAACAAATGGGTCTCTCCTTTGGTGCTAGTGCCAAAGAAAAATGGGAAGTGGAGAATCTATGTCGATTATCGGGAACTAAACAAGGCCACCAAGAAGGACCATTTTCCTTTACCTTTCATAAATCAAGTGTTAGATGGCCTAGCGAGGAAGAAGTTTTTCTCCTTCCTAGATGGGTTTAGCGGGTACAACCAGATCCAAATCAGCCTGGAAGACCAAGATAATACCACTTTCACTTGTCCTTGGGGTACCTTTGCATACCGGGTCCTTCCTTTTGGATTGTGCAATGCTTCCGCCACTTTCCAGAGAGCTATATTGAGTATATTTGCTGAACTAGTTCATGATGCAGTGGAAATCTATATGGATGACTTTACCCCTTATGGTTCTAACTCCTAGGAAGCGTTATCTAACCTGGGAAAAGTTTTAGACAAGTGTATTGAAATGAACCTGTCCCTCAGTCCTAAAAAATTTGAATTCCTGATGACTGAATGGACTGTGCTAGGTCATGCAATCTCTCAGCAAGGATTACAAGTGGACCCCAACAAAATTTCCATCATCCAACGGGTCCCACCTCCTCAAAAGGTAAGAGATGTTTGAAGTTTCCTAGGTTTTGTAGGGTATTATAGAAGATTCATTAAGGATTTCAATAAGCTAGCCTCTCCATTGTTTGGTGTTTTTGGAAAAGATGCTGAGTTCATATGGACTGACAACTGTCAAGAGGCTCTGGATACCTTGAAAAGTAAACTGGTGACTGCCCCAATTTTGAGAGGTCCAAACTGGGCCCTACCTTTCCACATTCATGCATATGCCTCAAACAAAGTGATAGGAGAAGCCTTGGGGCAAATTGATGAGAAGCTCCCTTATGCCATATATTTTGTAAGTAAAAACTTGTCGAAGGTAGAATTAAACTACACTGTAACCGAAAAGGAGCTCCTAGCTGTAGTAAACTCCCTAAATAAGTTCAGAAACTACATCACTGGCTATCAAACATTTGTACACATTGATCATGCTACAATTAGGTATTTTATGAACAAACCAGATGTAAATGCTCGTATTATTAGATGGTTGCTTTTATTGCAGCAATTTGATTTAACCATTATTGATAAGCCGAGTAAGGAAAATGTTGTTGTTGATTTTCTATCTAGAATAGATCTGCCTGGAGGTGAAGAAGGAATGGTGGATGATCAAATGCCAGATGAGTACCTATTTGCTATCTCAGTACTCTCTCCATGGTTTGCTGATATAGCAAATTACTTGGTTTCAGCATAGTTTCCGCCACACCTGTCCTCAAAAGAGAAGAGCAAGATCATGAGGAAAAGTGCCCCATTCACCTAGATTGAGGGCAATCTCTTCAAACTTGGCCTAGATCATATTTTGAGGAGATGTGTAAGGGAGGAGGAAGTTTTTGACATTCTCCTAACCTGTCATGATGGGCCCTGTGGGGGCCATTTTGCAGCAAAGAGGACTACCTTCAAAATTCTGCAAGCAGGTTACTATTGGCCCACTCTTCATCAAGATGTAAGGAGATATATCAGCCATTGTGACCGATGTCAAAGGATGGGGAAACCTACTCCAAGGGATGAGATGCCCCTGCAACCTCAAGTGACTTTCGAGTCATTTGAGAAGTGGGGCACGGACTTTGTGGGTCTTGTCAATCCTCCTTCAAAGCAGAAATCTTACATCATTGTGTGCACTGATTATCTGACAAAATGGGCAGAAAAAAAGGTGATCAAGGCAGCAACAGAAGAAAAAGTAGTTGAGTTTTTGAGAGAGAATATATTATATAAGTTTGGATTTCCAAGAGAATTAGCCACAGATCAAGGGAGTCCGTTTACTTCCAATCTGATTGAAGACCTGCTCATATATCACAAAATTAAGGACAGAACTTCCACCCCTTATCATCCGCAAGAAAATGGACAGGTGGAAGTCACTAATAGAGATTTGGAAGGAATTTTGACCAAGGTAGTGAGCAGCAATAGAAAATGTTGGGCAGATCGATGGGTTGAGGCCACCTAGGCCTATAACACCACCTGGAAAACCACCATAGGGTTCACACCTTATGACCTTGTCTATGGGAAGAAATATTTGTTGTCAATAGAATTTGAATATAACACACTAAGGATGGCAGCTCAGTTGGACCTAGATCTTAGCCATGCACAAAAGGAAAGGTTGCTTCAGCTAAATGGATTAGATGAACAGAGATTGCAGGCCCTTCTCCACTCAAAGGTAGTCCAGCTTCAAAACAAAATATGGCATGACAAACACCTCAAAGAGAAACAATTCCAGGAAGAATATTGGGCGTTGTTGTATGATTCAAGGTATAAAGATTTTAAGGGCAAACTGAGGACAAGATGGTTGGGACCGTACACAGTAGAAAAGTGCAATGACAGTGGTTCAGTTTTGATCCAGACCATCGATGAAGAAGCCATCTGCATGCTTGTCAATGGGCATAGGTTGAAAATCTACAGGAAGCCCCTCTCCAAGCAAGAATTCATTGAGAATCTGATTAAAACAGTGTTGGTAGTGGAGAAAGTCTCTGCCTCCACTCCACCCACACCCTAAAAAAAAAAAACAAACAAAAAAAAAGAGAATAAAAGATCCCTGGGTGAAAACCTCCCCTTGGAGGTGCCCAGGGCAAGCAGTGAGGGTGAAAACCTCCTGGAGGCACCCCAACTGTCTCATAAAAAAAAAAGGAGAGAGAGAGAGAGAGAACAGAGAAAAAAAGGAAAAAAATAGAAAACTAACTTTTCTTTGAATGCTTTGAAGATTGCAGGAGGGCCACAGAAGGAAAAGGGACATGGCCAAGCCGAATACACCTCTGATAGATCATTTCTCCATCGCCATTGTCTTTTTCTAGTCCCTGGTCTCACTTGTTATAGAAATTATGCATCATATGGGAAGCTCTGTGCATTCTACAGGAGGCTCCTATAGAAACCACAGAGAGCTCGAAATCAAGTCCAGAAAAGGATCAGAGGGCTAAAAACATGTCCAGAAGACCTGTGGACCTCCCTACCACCATTCATCCTCCTAACTCTCCATTCCATACCTGCACCACTGCATTTCCACTCACTTCTTTCCTCCCTGCATAGAAAATACAAAATCATGTTTCTATTGTTTTTCAAAAAAAAAAATGAAGAATAAATGAGCAGCAACCTGAACTTAGCTCTTACCTAGTGCATGCTAGCTACTTTTCCTTTTCCTTCAGAACCTTCCTCAGCTATCTCTCCAGTCCCTGCTCAAGCTTCAGCCAGAGGTTTTAGAGGGAGAAGCAGTCACAGGAAATCCTGCAGGGTTCCTGTAATAGCTGATCCCCTTAAAAATTGAGCTCCAGAGGCAGGGACAGTGCAGCCACAGATGATAAAACACGTAAGGAACCGGTCCTGATTGAAGATCACCAGCATGAGGTAGCCAAGCCACCAATTTAGAAGCCACGGGCACCAACAGCAGTAGCAATCCATGAATAGAGTGCCAAAGTCTGAGCATGCAACAGCATGGTAGCAACTAACAGGTAAGTGACGAAACCCATTCCTATGTTGCATGAGTATAATTTAGAAACTACATGAACAATTGAGATGGTCTTGATTAAACAAAATCGGTGGCTAGCTAACTAGCCACCCTCGTCCAGTTCAAATAGCGCCTCGTTCAGTTTAAACAGCGCTCAGTGGGTGCAATCAGCACGTGTGTTCAGTCAACTCGGGAAGAAAACTCAAAACAAGTAGTGGTGGCGGCGTATAATGGGAATGATGGAAGTGATTGTGGGCAGGCAGCATGAAGTATCATAATGGCACTGGAGTAGGGACCAACGGTCCGGATGAAGGTAACGTACTCTTCTTGCCACCTCACCTTGTCACCACAGAACACGCCTGTAATCTTCCCATAAGCTTAAGTACGCTGCAGTCGAAGGCTCCACCACCTTTGTTTTCATTTGCATCGATGAGTTCTTAGCTGCAACAACTTACCTACCACCTTCAGAACCTCAAAACAATCGCTCTTTGTCAGTTTCAAAACCCTTCCGCTTATCAAGATCTACCTATAGGAGCAGAAACATAGTCCTACAGGAGCCTTTCTACAGGAAGGCCAGTGAGCAGCTCTGCAGAGGAATATTCAAGATTTTATGCCAAATTCGAGCTTGAAAAGGTAGGCTTAGTAAAACCCACTCTGCATTTCATATATCTACAAAAGGTGGTGGGATCCGAAGCCAAGTATTGAGTTGAAAAGAAAGGAAAAGTGAGAACAGAAGTCTGCCCGTGTTTTTTAGAAATATACACAGCTTCTCCATTTACTTTCTGCACTAAAATTCTATCTCTTTCTCCTCCGTGACACTCTCCTATGTAAAAAGATGATGCATCTCTAGAAAATAAAGCTTGAAGAAAAAAGTGAATTTGCATTGGGTAGCCTGCTTATTTTGTGAAAGAAAAAACATTGTCTTGTATACTCTCTACTTTTTAAGATATTGTTCCCCTCAAACAAATCGAGAAGTAAATTAAGTTTGAGAACAAATTTTGAAGGGAAGGGAAGTTGCAATTCGTTTTTCTTAAAAAAGGAAGAACACGAAAAACTCTCTCTCTAGTTTCAGTAAGAAAACCTCAGTTGTTCTTCTATTCCTGGGTTTGAAATTTGTTGCCTTCCTCCTCACCTGAAACATTCCACCAGTCTCTTAACATCATGACAGGGGGTTTTATGAGGAAGGAGCCTTTGAATTCAACTAAGCTGCATGAACATCCAGAAGTGGTAGCCCTCTTCACTAGAGAAAATTGGATGCCTTTCCTTGAAATGCTACATGGGTATGATGATGAAGTCACAGAGGAATTTACATTGTCTTTAAAACCTCACTCAAAATTCCATGCCGCTGTCAGTTTCAAGGTTCTAACTATAGAAATCACCCCAGAGTTCATCAACAGGATTACAAGTCTCCCACTTGGACTACCCTAGAGCAAGGAAGAAAAACCACTGGGTCTAGTTTCCAAGAAGACCTTTTCCCATCCTAATGAACATCCTATGGAGGACAAGAATGGCATCAGGAGAACAAGTATACCTTATCCATGGGATGAGGTCAGTTATCAAATTATGAACTACATCTCCTGTGAAGGAAGATACAACATAGTTTATGGGTACCATTTCAGACTGTACATTAACTCAGATATGGCATGGACCTTCCTACATCCAGAAAACTCAGTATTCCATATTTTCTCCTCCAATCCTTAATAGAATCTAGCATCAAATTGAAGACAGGGATTCCAGACCAATTGGCTCACCATGGGCTAATTAAATTGCTGGTAGAGGATGCCCTCCACACTTTCACAATCCCCATAGCCTAGGAAATTTTTAGAAACATGACTAAAGAGGATGATATAAAGACTCTCACTTATGACCTTAGTCCATCTGAAAGTGAAGAGGAAGAACAAAAAGGAGAATCCGAGAAGGGAATCCATGAACAAGAAAAGAACACTCAAATGGAAGAAGAGGAACCCCACACAGAGAAAGAAGGAAACCAGATAGAAAAAGGAAAACATGACACCACCAAGGATGAGCCTAAAGTAGAGAAGAAGAAAGAATCTATTAGAGCCTAGATTTACCTCAGGCTAAAAAGGTAAGCTTCTAGGTCCACATCAAACCACGCTCAACCTCGTAGCTAGCCCTACGAGGATAGGAGAGGGCTCTCTCTGGGTCAATCTCAGCAAAAGATAATCAATGGGGCTTGAGATGACTGATTTAACAACTGATCTTAGGCTAGGTATGACGTGCACAGATTTAATTGAGTTTTTTTTGGGGGGTTTGTGTCGAAAAAAGGGAAAGGAAAATTTGGGTTCGGTGATGAGGCACAGTTTTTGCAGAGTTATGATTGGGGCAAGGAAGGAAATCATTTTGATGCTCTAGAGTGAATGAATGGATGGATCAGACTGGTGAGGAGCTAAGGAGGGAAAAAGAATCTCAAGATTCCTCCTCAAACAGATGAAAAAATGGAAAATTAAACAAATTTCAAGGCAGAGCATAGCGGTCAATGGATTCTTCCTTAATCACTCATTTGTTTAATTTCAGAAGAAAAGAGAAAGGAAAATGATACACATAAACATCAGCGAACTTACAATTACACAGAGAAAAACATCATCAAAACATAGAGCCACATGGATCCCAACAAATGCTGTAAAACCCTAGTCTTTCCTTAGCCAAAAATGCAGAGATAAAAAGTACAATGATGTGCCAAGCAATCCCAAGTGTCCAACCATGAAAATGACTTAGAAATTACATAATATAGGCAAGCCAAACCCATTCCATTGCCTCTAGGGGTTGAGCTCATCGTTCTAGGAGCTGTTTGAACCAATTCTTAACAAGGAACTGAAATCTAGTCAATCAAACAACTTGCCTCTATATGCTAGGAAACTGATTCATTCATTTAATTTTCACTTTTTAGTGAATGAATCCTCTAGAACAAGTAAAAATGTGCCAATATTACATCATGGTTATGAAATTACGTCATGGTAGATCAAGAGTTACATGTAAAAGTGAAACTAGTCAAAACTGGGTGAATTTCTGAGCTAAAGAGTGAAAATGAAGCCAAATTTCTCTATGCACTGCACCCAAATTCTCTATGCGACGTGCCACTTTGGAGCTGATTTTGAGGCACTTCCCGGAGTCAAAATTGAGCTCATGATAGCTCGTTGGAAGGCCCTGCCTATCTAATTTTCAACCCAAGTGGAATTGCTAGATTTGGTGTCCATCTGCCCCTCCAAATATCCAATCTCCCAACAATGCTTCCTGTGTGTTGAAAAAGTGGCAGAAAGGCCATTTTTAGGGTGTTTTTGACCCTTTAGACCACCTAGAACTTGATGAAATCTCTCAGCCATTCCTGAGCATGCATAATTTATCATAAAAAACCCAAAAATATCAAGTTTTCCTCCAGAAGATGTCCCAATCATAAGCGCGCGCCAAGTGGCGCTATGCGTTGCGCAGAAAACTCTATTTTGTGACCAAAAAAAATCAAAAGTGACAAAATTTTCTCCAAATTCCCTGAAATTTGGACTGAATGTGCCTCATCAAGTATCATGCTCAGCCAAAGAGGCTTCGACCAAGATTCGGAGTCTATCCTCCCTTTTACAATGTTACAGTGCCCTCCTA
>Ga0115848_100246_pt1 | contig 18893 bp, 18 predicted proteins | sample InSIn3gowninarea_FD_83862 | JGI IMG/M metagenome (GOLD analysis project Ga0115848, IMG submission 83862) | reverse complement strand
AACTGTGCTTCAAGTGCTTCACGTAACCCATTGCCGCCATCAGCCACAGCATAAACTTGCGATCGCGCTGACATACCCTGGTCAACCGCTGCACTCAAATTAGTACTAATTAAATTAGCGCCACTCAAATTAGCATTACTCAAATTAGCATTACTCAAATTAGCATTACTCAAATTAGCTCCACTTAAATTAGCACCACTCAAATTAGCACCACTCAATTCCACCTCACTCAAATTGGCACCAATTAAGCTAGCGGCAATCAAGCTAGCTTCACTCAAATAAGCACCACTCAAATTGGTATTACCTAATTTTGCCAAATTCAACTTAGAACCACTCAAATCGTTACCACTCAGGTCTGCTCCCCTTAAATCAGAACTATCTAAGATGGCAGCTTTCAAGTTGGCACCCATCAGGTTGATACCAGTCAGGTCGGCACTACTCAAGTTGGCATCGCTCAAGTTGGCATAGCTCAAGTTAGCACTTTTCAGCAGAGCATCGCTCAAGTTAGCAGTCCTCAAGTTAACAGATACCAAGTTAGCACTACTTAAGTTAGCACCACTCAAGTTAGCTCCATTCAAGTTAGCAGATCTCAGATTAGCACCAAACAGATAGGCAGCGCTCAAGCTGACACTACTTAGATCGGCATCCCTTAAATCAATAACTTTCAAAAGCTCGGCATCGTATAGGAAATGTAAAACGCTTGCTTTTCGCTCCCCGTCATTTTCCAACCTCCGCAAAACTGTCAACGTCCGCACCCTCGCTACATATTGCATCGGATCGTTGGAGCTTCTCAGACTCAAGTTTCGATTGAGTAATAGCTCTGATATCCTATCAACGTAGATTTGTAGTGCTTCCTCGCGTAAATTAGTAGCCGCTATTTTTCTTTCCTCACGCAAATTAGTAGCTACTCTTTCCCTTTCAAGCTCAGCCTGCTGCTCGGCCTTTTCTTTTTCAGCTTCAGCTTGCTCGGCGGCTCGTTTTTGCTCCCTACGCTGAAACTGATAGCTCAGGATAAGTATTAAAATAGGAACCGCAAGCGTGCCAGCTAGCTCTAACCAATCCCAAAGCGCTTTACCAGATTGATATTTCGTGGTGTAAGTAAGTTTTTGGATTTGACCTTTTGCATTTTTCTCTAGGCTCTCCTCTTTGGTTGTATCTTCGCCAAACCCAGTCCAATCAGCCCATTTCAGGTTCTGACCTTTGCTGATTATTGCAAAAGCTCCAGCAGTTAGGAAAGAACCTAAAACAGCGGACATGAGCAGCTTGCGCCAATTACTGGGTAAAGCTAGCTTCTTCTTTATATTTTTGTTCATAGTATGGAGAGAGATCGCATTATTTGCTAGATCAACCTTGCGTTTAGGTAATAAATAATAGACGGCTTACACTACTTGACAGATCAAGCTTACAATCTCTAATATTTAAGAGGGCATAGCCTAGGGGTAGTCGTATGACTGCCGCAAAAAACCGCTGATTTGGCGGTTTTGTTGTATTTAGCTACCGTCAAAGCAGTAATATTTAATTCCTTGGGTTTCGACATCATTAGGGTGAAGATGACAATCTACAAGTAGCCTTTTTTCGTTCATCGCCACAAAAGCCCGATCTTCAGGTCGATCTTTGCTTCTGACAACTGGATAAAGACACAGATCGGCTAGTTGCAATTCAGCCCTACTCTTTGTTTTTCCTTCAATACCACGCAATAACTGAGCCATTTTAGTTGGTGGCATTGGTGAATATTTGCTGGAAGTAGTGGAATCAAAAAAATGTCCTAAAGAGCGCAAGTCATGGAAGTACTTCTCGATGAGTCGATCTTCGGTTTTTCCCGCTTTTTCGTAATAAACCATTACAGTTCCGTTTCTGCTATCTGCGTACTTAGCAGCACGCTCTACCAAAATTGTGAAGGCACTTTTCATCATCTCCCAAGTGTTCGCACCATACTTATGGAAGTAACGATTGAAGTAGCCAGGGCGAGATATGACACAAGCATGAACGGTAACAGGAGAACTAACTATTGTGTCTGTCAAGTCTTGTATAAATTGCTCATAATCTAGCTGGGAGAGTTTTCCCAGCCAAGCAAATCCCTTCTTTTTAGAGCGAATCTCATTACCGTGCAATGGAGTATCTGGATTAATTTTCCACCGCTCTTTAAATCCGGATAGCGATGATTTGATCAATGTCTCATCTGACCTTTTGACTAAAATCCCTCCCATAGCAAAGAAAGCAGCTTCATCCTTCGGATTAGGTTTGGCACTGCCGCTCTCGTCCAAAAATAGTGCAAACTCTTCGCCTTCTAATTTTAGAGTCATTTGCTTTTAGCTTTTTCACAACAGTTTTAGCGCGATCAAAAGAGAGGCGCGATCTCTTTCTTGAAGGAATTGATAGATGAAGTAGCCACTACATCTATGGCCTAGTCTGCTTCCTAGAGTGCAAGCGATAGAAGAGCAACACAATTGCAGGGTTTGCATTTCTTGTCGGCAAGCGCCTGGAGAGAATTACATGATAATTGTTCAGAAGATGGCCAAATCACTTAACCGATGCCATCTCGATATCATCCAACAACATAGTTGAAACTTCACGCCACTCAATCTTATGTAGAGTCAGTTTTGTGTAACTGAGTGATTCAATTATGCCATAGAGGAGCAATTTTGAAGGTAAATTCTCTTGCTATGTACAACACTTCTCCAGACTTGCTCAAGCAAAAATACATGAGGCTTCAGGAAGTTGAGATCGCTCCTCTATGGCAACAAATAGCAAAGCAAGAGGATTAATCAATTTTGGAGTGACTTGCCTCAAACTTGCCCCTACTTTCCTTTGCTGCCTCAATTACTTCTCCCAGAGTGCATTGATATACTTCAAGCAATTTAGGAATATCCTCGATCGGTAATCTTGGTGTATGTCGTCCAGTATCCCAGTTGCGAACCGTAGACTCAGCAATTCCCAGCTTGGATGCCACGTCTACCGTCCGTAACCCTACTTTTTCTCTTAACTGCTTCATGTCCATAGCTAACAGGCTACACCTATCATTATAGCAACTAACTAGCGTTTTTATTGCGTAGTTATTTAATAAAAGCAGTGAACTAGCGAGTTCTATAGAACCCATTTGACATCTAGGAAGAGATTGCAAGTCTCTTAATCATTAGCCTGACAAAACAAAGGTTAAGTTTAGCAGTTGCATTATCCAGGGTTCTCTCGAAGTTTTTTACGAGGATTTTGCATCGCTCCATCCAAGCATTGGAGCGCTCGATCACCCATCGGGCAACGGCTGGCACAAATCCAGACTTACCTTGTGCTGCCTTGTCCTGTTTCCAGGGTTTGGTTGAGAGTTCAAACTTAATTTTTCGCATGATCTGGGGATACACCTTTTGCAATTCCTGCCTCAGATGTTCTGGGTGATAACCGTGGTCTAGTAGAATAGTAATCTTGGGAATATTAACGGGTTTTGACTGGAAATAGTTGATCTGGTGTGTCAACATTTCAATTAAGCCCGCATCGTCCGAGACATTTGCTCTTGTGCAGTGAGTAAAGAAGGGATACCCTAATGTGTCCACTGCGAGATGTCGTTTAATCCCATTGGTCGATTTGTAGAAACAAAACCCTTTCGACTCCACACCAGCATTGCAGGTATTTTGCACCGCCTGCGAGTCAATTATGACGGGCGTTGTCCACTTGGATTTTTTTTCACTTGTTCTCGTACTTGTCCATGCAAGACGCTCATCAATTGTTCAATGGCTCCCGCTTCTCGCCACTGTTTGTAGTGCCAGTAGACCGTTGAGTAAGGCGGCAGGTCTTTAGGTAAGTCTTCCCAGTTGCACCCATTTTTCAGTTGGTAAAAGATGCCATCAATGATGTCTCGTTTTGTCCAGTTTGAGGGTCGAGTCCGCTTCTTCTCCGGTAATATCTCAACCAGTAATGGTTCAAGAACTTCCCATTCTGCGTTGGTTAAGCTGCTCGAGTATGGCATCGTCACTTCACTAGAGAGTAACAATGACCTTACTTCATTCGGGTGCGGTCAAAAGTAGTTGGTTGTAGGGTTAAATTGTGACCAGGAAAGCTTGGAAGCTAAAACTGCTTGTTTCTATGGCAGTGTGACAATCATGAATCTTCAGCAACTACTGACACTGCTATGACGAAGGCTACAAATCCTGACTACACTGACGTTGTTCAGACAATCAGCCAAATGCTGTTTCAAGCACTATGGGAGGGAGAGCCAAATTTAGATAAGAAAGTGCGGGAACTCGATCAGATAATTAACCAACTCTTACGTAGAATAGGATTTCTGGTAGTGTCACTGCTTTTAGCCGAACTTGCAACGCTTGTAACCAAAAGGGCTAAGGCAACGGGTTTAACTATACATCGCTGCAAACAGATAAAATATTTATCATTATTTGGGGTAATTAAAATTCTTTCTCCTTACCTGTGGGATAAAAACACACGAATTGGGGTGCGTCCAGTCAAAGACCAGTTGAAAATTGAGCATGGCGATCGCTCTGTTGCAGTACAACGAGCTTTGACAGATTTTGGTGCGGAAGAGTCTTTTGGGCAAGCAGCTAAGCGATTTGAAGAACACTACGGTTGGGCGATTAATCGTGCTACTGTGCGCCGCGAAGTGGAGCGTACTGCAAAGGCGGCAGAGCAATACGTAGAAATACGACTTTTATCCGCTCGAAAGAATTACTCCCAGCCCTTGGAAACACGACCAGGGAATGAACAGCTTGTGGTGGAACTGGATGGTTGCCAGATCCGTACTGGTAAGAAAATTACTATAGAAGCAGCAGAACTTACCAAAAAACGTCGGCTCCCTCACTCCCAACGTCCGCCCGACTGGCGCGAGGTGAGGGTGGGGTTGGCTCGCCCGCTGGAGCAAAAAGACGGGCGGACTTATGTGGCGCGGATGAGCAAGTACCCAGAAGTTGTCCAGCAACTTGTGAGTGCAGCGGTTGACCAGGGTATGTCAGCGCGATCGCAAGTTTATGCTGTGGCTGATGGCGGCAATGGGTTACGTGAAGCACTTGAAGCACAGTTCCCAAACCTGACATTTATTTTAGATCGCCCCCATCTCAAACAACATCTTTACTCAGGTGCAGAGGCAATTGGGCTAATAGCCGAGGATCGTCACAAGTGGGTGAGTGATAGGCTGCACCTCATTGATGCTGGAGATGTCAGGAAAGTAATCAGGACGCTCTTGAAATATCGGGGCATTGGCCAGAAACGTATCGCGTCTTTAATTGAGTATCTGCAACGATTTGTCGGTGCTGTTGATTATGATTATTTTCGTGCAATAGGTTTACCAATTGGGTCTGGGGAAGTCGAAAGCGCTCATCGTTACATTCCTCAAAAACGCCTCAAGATTCCGGGAGCAACATGGCATCCAGATACAATCAATCCTATGCTGTCCTTACGTATTCTTCGAGCCAATGGTTGGTGGTCGGATTTTTGGACTCAACAGGGCGCTGCCCAAGAAGCGTTTTTAGCTGTCTAACCAACTGGTTTTGACCACACCCACTTCATTCCAGTAAAAGATGTCAAATGGGTTCTATAGAGAAAGCGCCTCTGTCCGTCCAATTGGGAGCAACACCGCTCTTGAACTCACCAGATTTACAAATAAGAAGTAGCCCCAGATGCCTTCTTACCAGGTCTTAGCTCGAATACTGCTCATAACACTGTCGTCCTTTGTGTGGAATGCCGTTACGGATGTAAGCGATGCGGTCAAGTATCTAGTAAGCATGATGAACATGACAATCCAAGGCTTGTAGGGCAGTACCGCGTTTGATACTGCAACCAAAATCGATGGGGAGCAAATATAGCAATTGGGCATTTGGGTTAGAGTTGTCTAGCAGCTTCAACCCCTGCTCAATGAATTCTATAGCAAGGCTAAAGGGTGGATTTGTAATAATCACATCAAACCCCTGCTTTAGTTGACTAAACTAACTCAAAGGCGGTGTGTCCCGCCCCAAGCAGAGAAAATCTGCTTGTATTGCGTGACAATGGGATGCGAGGAGCTTTAAGTGCTGTAATCGGTTGGGCTTGATTTCGCAGCAAAAGCTACAGTTGGGAGGTATTGGGCGATCTGTTCAGTTCCAGGGGCAGGTTCCATGACGCGGTGATGGCTATTGGTGATTAAAGCTGCCATTTTTGCGCCACAAGTGAGGGAGTTTCCCAGCAATCTGGGGTGGAACCAGCTAGGAATTTTGATAGTGGGAATAAAGAAATTTGCAGGTGCATCATATCAAGGGATAGTTCTGGGAGCGCTTACTGTCCCGATAAAGTAGTTACATAAGCGGCTTTCGTTTTCTTCTTAGTAATTGCCCCAGGCTAGGCGTGGTTTGACTTACCGTTGTTGTTGAAAGACATCTGCTGCGAAAGAGATCTCACTGGGTCTAATTGAATCGGCGCACTTGCACGACTTGCTGGCAAGCTCAAAGTATCAGCAGAACTCGACTTCCACACTCCAACGAATTCCTTCTTTATCCACGTCAACTGCTCCTCACTCGCCATCCCCAGCTTGTACAACCCGCCCACCAGATGTAGTGCCGATCGCCCTTGAGGCGATAAATCAGCAATCATTTCCCGGTTGGATCTAGAAGCAGCCAACACGCACACCTCCCACTCTTGCAGAGCTAAGGAAAGAGCATCGCCTTTAACAGCGCTCACAAACTCTTCGACTGTGGGGAAGAAGCGGCTTGTGTCGAAAACAGCGTGCGCCGCTAGGACGAACTGTTCAGTACTCAGGTGCTGGCTTAACCGCTGATGCAGCCGCCTGAGTGTAGCAGGCTCAAAGTCACGGTTGTACCAGTCCATTAAAATGGCTATCTCTTGTTCAAACACTTGTGGATCAATCATTTTTCACCTCAGAGGTTGGGTAGTTAAACTACGCGATCGCAGTAAGAAAAAGTATTTCAAGCCAAGACTTCATCCGCTGCTGCCAATACAGGTTTAGCTGAGATTTCAACTACAAAGAGCGCTGCGGATCTTGGCACGACGAGAAGCGGCTTTGGCAGTAACGCCGTAAACCTCCTCACCTACGTCCACACCTGATTGCAATGCTTCCCACTCGATGAACAACTCATCACGTCGCTTGAGGTCATATTTACCAGCAGAAATATGCTTGCGAACTTTGATCAGCAATTCCCCAGCCATCAGGTTTTGGAATGCGGAATACTGCATTAGGCTTCGCGCCATCCATTTCTCAAACTCAGGCTCGAACTTGCCTTGATAGTGGGTTTCCCAAGGCAGGCGATCGCTACCGTCGATGTTTTTGGGTAACTGTGGTTCGGTAGCGTAAGTGCGATCGCGCCCCAGGCGCTCAGCCTTTGCATCGCCCCTAGGCTTGTTGCTGGCAGGTGCGGGTTCTGTCGCCACATCGAAATCAACAAGCGGCTGGGCTGTTTGAATTGTTTGCTGGTGAGAAGATTTTTCCCTCTCTGCGGCTGGCGCGGCGGAAAATTTACCCCAAGAGTAAACATCCGCTTGTTCACCAGAGGAAAGATAGCGCTCCATGTGCGAAGTGAGTGGGCTAATGTTGGTTGGCTCTGCTTCTAGTCGAAGTAGTTCTGCCTGCTGCGGTTGTAGATCGAGTGGACTGGGTTTGCTTGCTTCTCGATCAGACTCGCTTTTCTGTTGTAGCTCAGATCCCTCACCCAATTCCCCTTGGGGGGTAAGGGGGGAAGAGTAATCTCTGGAAGTAGTCTCTGAAGTAATTTCTAGATCTATATTATGAAATGGACTATTAGGCAATTCAGAAATTACCTGATAGGGAATCTGCGAATTGCCTAATAGTCCATCCTTAGATTGACTAATAGGTAATCCTGAAGATTGACTAATAGGTAATTCACCTGACTGCACAGTAGATGTGCCGCGTCGTGGTTTACCAGAACTTAGCACTGGTTTTCGTCGCCGGAAACCGACTACTTTTTCTAAGCAAAGACAATGCCTTACTAAGTACAATCAATGAAAAAGTTGCCTACCATTATCGGTGATTTATGAGTTTTAAAGCAGATCTTGTCGGCTGCACCTTTGAAGATCTGCGCAAAGAGAATGCCAATTATTTATTCCAGACCACTTAGACCATTCACCAATTTACAAAGCCTACTAATACCAATAGGATTAGCAGGCTGCAAATTTAAGGATATTTAAGAATTTATTTAGATTAAGAGCGGTTAAAGATGCTTTTATCCCAGTAGGAGTTAGCTACTCAATAAACTATCCCTATTCCACTCTTAAATAATCACCGCTTAATTGTTTTATACAACGGTACGGCTGTTCAATCGATTCCAAATAAAAACAGCAATAATTGCACCCAGAACAGCTAAAGCAATCCCTGGAATACTAAAACCAGCGGTCGCTAAGGCTAAACGTCCAGTACTTAGAAATACGCCTAAACTCCCGCCGACAAGAGAGCCAACAATTCCTAACAAGATCGTCCCAAGAATACCGCCACCCTGATGTCCCGGATAGATTGCTTTTGCTATTGCACCTGCAACTAAACCTAAAATTATCCAAGCTAGAATATTCATTAACCTAACTCCTTTATTTCTACCATTATTTTAATGTATAAAATAATACAAAAATTTTACTCTATCGCACGGAGGATAAAGTAAGAATTAAAGGAGTATTTGCCTGTATATGTAGCAGTGGTGTAGATTTGTTGGTAGTTCTACATATTAACCTGGCAATAATAGATAGTGCAAAATAAAGGGTGGTTGTGCTAGGGTGAGGAGATGAACAAACCAGATGCGCGATACCTCAAACTAGAAATCCAAGAATACCTGCGACAACAAGCAATCCGGCTGCGACAACAAGGCAAAACTTTCATAAGTATTGGCGAGTACCTGGGGGTGCATCGTAATACTGTGGCTTCTTGGTGGAAACAGTATCAGCAGCGGGGAGAAAATGCGTTGCAGCAGTATGTTAGGGGTCGTCAGGTTGGAGTTGGCCGCACTTTGAGTGAGCACGAAGAAATAGTGGTGCAACGGATGTTAAGGGAGCAATTCCCAGATCAGATGAATATTGACAGCGCCTTATGGACTCGGCGGGCAGTGCAAGAGTTAATCACCTCTGAGTGTGGCGTTAAAATGCCAATTCGCACGGTTGGGGAATACCTTTTACGCTGGGGCTATACTCCCCAAAAACCTTTGAAACGGGCGTATGAGCAAGATTCATTAGCAGTGAAGCACTGGTTGGAGAGTGAGTATCCCCAGATTAAGCAGCGAGCTATACAGTTGGGGGCTGAAATTCAGTGGGGGGATGAATCAGGGCTACGCTCGGATCACCAAAGCGGGCGAGGTTATGCTCCAGCTGGAGAGACACCCGAAATCCGATTAAGCACCCAACGAGTACACGTAAATTTAATTGCCAGCATTAGTAATCAGGGCAAGGTGCGCTTCATGCTCTACACTCAGAAGTTGACAGCACAAGTGTTTATCACCTTCCTCGAACGTCTGATTGCCAAACGTGATCGCAAGCTAATGTGGATAGTTGATCGTCATCCCGTGCATCGTTCCCAGGCAGTTAGGCAGTGGCTGGACGAACACCACACAGCCATTGAACTGCTGTACCTGCCATCGTACTCACCTCAACTCAATCCAGCAGAGTACCTAAACTGTGATGTCAAACAAGGAATACACTCGAAACCACCTACGCGCAGCCAAGCTCAGTTGAAGCAACGAGCACTTTCTCATCTGCGTAAATTGCAAAAGCTTCCGTTGCGAGTTATGAAATATTTTGAGCATCCTTTCATTGCTTATGCAGGTTAAAAAACGCACTTTCAATTGTTGCCGGGTTAATAAGTAAAAGTCAGTTGCAATGATGTAGACAGGGCTACATGGCTTTGATATAACTGTCTAGTTTCTTGAAAAGGATAATTGTCTCTTTCGTATCAATGTGTTAGAAGGGCATAACAATCAATTAATCTAGAGAATCGGTCTTGCTTCGAGCATTAACTCTTGCCTTTTGATCGGGAGAACTGGGAGAACTGGGAGCAAGCGCTCAGTGGAAAATGAAGCCGATTTTAAGGATCGCTTAGAGGCTGGCGCAGCTACTTTGGTTTAAAAGACAGTAGGATACTGCGATTAGCTTGTACTTGAAACTAGACTAGATGCCTGCCGTTTTGTATTTAGGGGCGATTTACGCAGTTGGATTAACGAGTAGCAAACATCGCTCAGGCAAGTTTGAATTGTATCCCGAAGAATACCTTGTTTGGCTTCGTACCAACTAATACCTGTAGCAAACAGTACAGCATTAAGCGTAAGAATAGCCGGATGCCAATCCAATATGAGTCAATCGAATATGAGTATGTTGCACTCGTGAAAACAGATTCATTTCCTTTGAGCCTACATCATTTCACATCTGCACGCTTCCAACAAGTACAGAATCCGAACGCATTTCTTGCATCCGAGTCTTTTTTAATGCAGTAGATAATTGCCGTAACCGTTCGCTTACTTCTAAGTTAGACTCTTGAGATCGTAATTCTAGTGGGATTTCTGCCAACAGAAGTGGATTCCCTTGCAACCATTCATTAAGAGCAACCCCTGCCCATGTGCCTTGCTTTTCCCTAAAACTATCAATTAAACCCTTAAGTTCTTGAATGCAGTAAGATTCAAAGCCAGCCGCTTCAAAAATGGCAGCACACAAGTATTCTTCAAAGGCATTAATATCGTTTTCAACTTCAAAGATTACATCGTCTTGGAGCGCTTTAAATTCGCTAGCAGCATTAATATTAGATACTGCCACTCCTGTTATTCCTAAAACTTGTTGCCTCGTCTCTAAATTATAAAGTAATTTATAACCATATTTGGCGTACCTTTTGAGAACTTTAAAAGCTGCTTCTTCTCCGGTGTAATAGTTATCAACTATTTCAATATCAACCCCCAGGCTCTTAGCAATTTTATCACGGGCATCACTGTGAAGTGGAGCGCGAATTAATACTTCGGCAACGGGACGGGCAAAACGTAAAAATAGAACGCTTAAACTATTCTCTAGTTTAGATAAAAAGTGTTCTTCTGATTTATCAATCAATCTTTCTTTAACTTGGTTACTACCCCACAATAAGTGTGTCATGTATTCGACTAATGTTAATGCCTCGTCTTTTAATTCCAACGCGAGTTGTTGGGCTATGGAAGATAAAAGCTTGCTAATATCGCCGTACAAATCTTCACGCCAAGCGAAATTGGCTCTCATGCGGTCAAACTGAGGGAATGAGTTAGCAGCAAAGATAATATCTTTTTTTCTAAATGCTTCTTCTTTCAGTTTTTGGATTTCAGTGGCAACAATCTGTAAATATCTCTCTTTAAATTTAGCCAGACTGGTAGCAGAAATTTTGGTTAAATTATCTACAGAGTTATTGGCAACAGAAGAGTCATAAAATTTTTGGAGAGCAGCTTTCTTCTGCTCCCATCTATCATTCCACCATTCGCTAAATAAAACTCGTCTCCGCTCTTCTTCAAATCGTTTTGCTTCTTCAGGATTTTCAGAATACCGTTTTTTGACTATATTATAAATTTCCTCCGAAGTAGTTAGGATAGTATTTATGGAAGCTTCACATCTCTTTTTTAAGATAAACACACGCTCAGTGTTAATATAATTAAATATTTTTTCTTTTATTACTGGAATTCCAGTACCATTTTTATTTAAACTTTCTTCATTGATAATTCCAGTTAATTTTTGTAGCTGAGCTTGGATATTACCTGCATCACCAATCTCTAACTTTGTCTGTTCTCCTGCCAATCCATTCAAAATTAAATATGCCCCGGCCGAACCATATACAATACGTTCCTGTGGAAGTCTGGCACGTTTAAACCAATCTTGAGATGCTTCCTCAATATGAGTTCTCAATGCTTCGGGAGTAGCTAATGAGTCAATACGACTTAAAAATACAAAGAGCTTATCAGCAACAGTAATATTTTTATCACCAAGCTCTGTAAATTTGATAATTTCTAGTTCCTTCTCTCTCAAACTAGTAAACCGTTGAACTAATATGACAGCATCGCAATCAGATAGCATTTCTCTCGCTTCGTCAACGTGCTTTGCTAAACCTGAATCTAAACCAGGAACATCATAAAATACAATACCTTCAGCTTGAGCAAGTTTGTTAGTATAAAGTCTTGCTTCTAAAACAGCATGAGCATACTTTTCATCGGCTACATATTTTTTGAGTGGTTCCTTAATATCTTCTAGGCGAGTAAATGGAAAAGTACGATTACCTTCGCTTCTTACTTGCTGTAAAGTAAGTTCATTTTCTCGTATGGTTTGAATATCCTCTTGGGCTTTAGCTGATTCAAGTTCTTTTAATAAATTGATAAATTGTTCTTCAGTTTTCGCTTGTACTTCTAGCTTTTGCTCAGTGTCATTCTGAACTGAATAAATCTGCGTTGTTGTAAATGTACACCTTCCTCCCTTAGCTGGGAGTAAATCGCATTCTAACCAAGCATTTATAAAAGTACTCTTTCCCGCTTTTTCTAAACCAACAACTGCAATACGAAACTCTCGTTTTCTGAGTCTTTCAAGCTGACGGCGGGCTGGTTCTACTTCTTGCAAAAGTATTTCTTTTAACTGAAATGGAACTTCAGTTGGCGGTAAATTAGCTAAATTAACTGCGTGTCGCTGTACGTTTAGAGCGTCACTAAGGCGGGCTTCATAGTAAGAAGAAGCTATTTTCCAATCCATTTGTAGATTCCTTAAACACGGTTAAACGCTTTTAAACCAGCTAGGCTTTTAAGACAAGCGTATTTTTGAACTAGACACTGCCCCTGAATCGGTAAATTTTTTTTTAATGAATAAAGTGTTTCTTTGCCGATCATTCTTTCAGCATAATCAATATGAGTTTTGATATAAATTTCTCGCTTGCTATTAACCGGGATCTCTTCATTTGTCATTTCTAAATCCTGCTGTTTTAAATTAGCATCTTCAATCGTTGTACATAGAAAATATGAGGTATTATCTATGAGCGTTTCTAGTTCAGATTTACTAAGACGATTATCTGTTAAACCATTCAAATGTTTATCTCTTAAATCACTCAACACAGATGCTGGAACAACAAGACATAAAGCAGCAGTACGCGGAGAGGGAAGTTGGGAAGGCTGAATCTGTTGTTCAGCCTTTCTTTCATTACCTCTTGGCTTTAGCTTCCACTTATTAACGTATCGAATACAGTACGGTACTCCAACCAATATGCATCCTACAACTACAATCCAAACGAACTTTGCCTTGTCTGGATTCATAATAGCGTTATTGCGCATTGCTTGCTTCAACCAATTATTATTAGCTAAGATAAACAGGTTTGGTTTGTCTATTAGATATTCAACAATTTCTTGATCGTCATCTAATAAAGCATTGTTTTTGATACCAATACGGTTACATATTTCATTTGCCTCTGATTCTTCTGTCTCTAGCAACTTATGTACTATTTTGTACAAAACCCCCTCTCGCTGGTTTTCAATTTGCAAATTCAACCGATTAAAAACGTCTTCATATAGCTCTTCTAAATATTCGTTTGCCACTTGGATTTACAACTCCTTTTTTGATGGCTTTGCTAAAATAAAAAATTCTTTTACCAACTCTTGAGCTTTTTGTTGCATAGGTCGCCAAACATTTTTTTGTTTCTCATAATCTAAATCGATTTCTTGGTTAGCTTTATCAAGTCTTGCTTGATATCGATCAATAATATCATTTTGAATTTTATCTACATTTTTTTTTAGACAATCTATTTGCTCTAACAACCAACTTGTAATTTGTTTTACTATATTTGGTTCAGCTAGCTTAACCTGGATATTCCAATTCCCTAGTAACCTTTCCACACTAGGAATTTTAGCATTCTCACTAAACCGTGTTTCAAATTTTGGAACAATCCAGAACCAGTGCCAAAAACTTCTAGTTTCTTCCTCCCAAGTTCCTTCTGTAACTATAAAACCAGACTCAAAACTTAAATTAAAAGAAAGTTCGCTCCTCACTTGATTAAGTTGAGATTCAGGAAGCTTGATTACCATATTAGGCGCAATATTATTTGCTCCCTTTTCCAAATGGAATAAATGGCAGTTGAAAAGTTCAACAACTGCTTGATACATTCTATCTATTTCTTGTCTAGAAATTTGCTCTAAGACATCTTTCATTACAATATTTAAATGGATGGATAGTTCATTTAATTCTTCATTGAGTTGCTTAAGCTTATTTTTTTCCTCGTCTGTTCTTGCTTCTCTTGTCTCTCCGTTCCTAGCAACAGAAGCAGTATAGCCTAAGTCAATTAGTCGTTTTAAATTTTTTTTTAGTAGTTCTATATTTGAATCATTAACTTTTTTTAAATGAGAGTTTTCCAGAAATATATTGCCACTTTCTAAAGCCTCTGCTACTAATTCTAAAACTTGTTGTATTCCTTTTCCTAATTCCCTGCGCCATCCATATAGTGGGTATAATTTTTCTCCTAATTCGTTATAAGGTTTAACATTTTGAAGTTCCTTAAGGGTATTTTCTAGATATAGCACAGGGTCATCTTTCAACTGTTTTGCTATAACTTGTTTAATTTTTGCATCTATATTTTCAAATGGCTTTCTCAAATTTACATCACTGAGTTGAAGGAAACTGTTGAGCGCTGCTTTAAGCTGTAATATATTTTCACACTCCTGTTGATATCGTTCTTCTGAAATATTAAGGATAGCTGTTGTTGTTTGTATAGCCCACTCTGTTATGGCATTTCCAGCTGCAACATTAAAACGTTCTATCGCTTGAGGAATTACTAGTTGTGGAAAATGTTTGGTAATATGTTTCCTTAAATGTTGTTGGAATTCCTCTGCATAGGATTTATGCCATAATGCATCAGCAACCCTATTTCGGTCATGTCTAGACCATTTTTCTGTTTTGAATGGTAGTTCTTCTAATATATTTTCATCAATTAATCCTAAAAAATTATCTCGCGCTTTTTTTAGATACTTCTACACTGTATGCTTCGTCATTATTCTTGATCTGAAGCGCCAGTAGAGCTGGCCATGAACTAAGTTTTACTACTTGTATACTTTTAATCTCTTCTGTATATTCTTTTAGTTGTTCAGTTAAGTCATTTTTTATATTGTTTATAGCATTTTCAACAAAATAATTTTCCGCTTCTATCCAGTTTCTATCTGCTCGAAAAACATCAATTCGATTCAGAACAAAAAGCATACGCGCAGGGGAGCCTCCTAAATCTTTCACCTGCTCCACTACTTCCAGCAACAAGCTCCTTACTCGCTGTGGGTCTGTTTCTGCGCTATTGTATGTCACTACGCATAAAGCTTCACGGCATTGTTTAATTACATTTGTATTACCTTCATCGCCTACATACGCTAAACCTGGTAAATCCATAACTCTTACCCTCGTGCCTCGTGGCAGCTCCAGCTTAGATTCTTTTAAAAGCCTAAAAGGGTAATGTACAGTAGATTGCGGACACGCAATCTCAGTCCGTTTTGCTTTGTTATCAATGTAACTTCTCATTACTTGATATAAGCGCTGATAAATTTGCTCCTCGTCAATACATTTCCATTCCCCACATTCCCATAACGCTCCTGGTGTTTCATGGATGATTAGAGACTTTTCTTCACTATATTCAATTGTGACTGCTCCAGCGCTCATTTCACTTACAGCAACAGGGACAATTTCTGCTCCGCAAAGTAAATTCACTAAAGTGCTTTTCCCGCTACTAGTAGTTCCTGTAGTAGCAAGGGTTAGGGTCGGATGACGAAGTTCATCAACTAACTTACTTAAAGCTGCTTCTAATTTACTAGAGAGCGCTTGCATTTCAGGTTGATATGTTTCTGGTAAATGTTGGGATATTTCTATATAAAAATTATTCCAGTATTTACTAAGAAGTTTTGCTTTGATTTCTAGATCTTCAAAAACTTTATACGTGCTATCATTCATATATTTAATTATGATTTTTTTTGGGAATTAACAAATTATTACCATTCGCTTTGCATATTTATTATGGAAGAGCGAACAGATTATAAGAAGGTAGGGCTGTAGCAGTTGCTGAGGAATTGAAGATTATTTCTTAGGTTGCGAATGAGATAGGTATGCAGGGAGTACTCACCAATAACTTTCACTGTAGATAGCGATTGTTCTTCTTCTGGCGCTACTGGAATGATGCGAGTCAAGTGAGATTTTAAGTAGATATCTAACGTCTGCTCAAACGACATGATGTACTCCAGGTAAACTCAACGTCAGCAATTAAGTTAGTTACAGCGGTTCTTGATTGAATAAGATACACTCAAGGAGGAAACTTGGACGGAAGCTAAATGAAAGCATACTCTGTAGACCTGCGTCAGAAAATCATTGATGCGCATAACCAGCGAGAGGGGTCACAGCGACAATTGGCTAAACGGTTCCGAGTCAGTTTGACATTTATTGAGAATTTGTTAAAGCGTTATCGCACAGATGGAACAGTTGAGCCTAGAGCGCATGGGGGAGGCCGCTTGGCCAAACTTAGCCCGGAACAAGAGACTGTGCTTGCCAGCCTGGTGGAGGAGGACAATGATGCGATTTTGGTGGAATTGTGTGACCGACTGGAGCAACGTGTTGGCATCAGAATTAGTCGAGCCACGATAGGACGCATCGTTCAAAAGCTCAAGCTCACTAGAAAAAAAAACTCTGCACGCAACGGAGCGAGATAGCGAACGAGTACAGCAGTTGCGAGTGGAATATTGGCATGAAATTGGAAAAGTGAATTTAGCAGACCTGGTGTTTGTGGATGAAACTGGCTCGAACTTGGCAATGACACGACGCTATGCCCGTTCTCTCAAAGGTAGCCGGGCCTATGGCGATGCTCCCTATCAACGTGGCAACAATTTGACCCTAATTGGAGCGATGGCACTAAGGGGATTCATTGGCGAAATGACCTTACCTGGAGCCACCGATGGGCTGGCCTTTAAAACATATGTGACGCAGGTACTGGTCCCTAACCTCTGGCATGGAGCGTGTGTGGTCATGGATAACCTGCCTGCTCACAAGGTTGCTGGTATCCGTGAGGCAATCACTGCGGTTGGAGCAACAGTCGTCTACTTGTCCCCCTACTCGCCGGATTTTTCTCCAATTGAAAACTGTTGGTCAAAAGTTAAAGAGTTTCTGCGTACACGAGCAGCACGAACTTATGCAGAGTTAGACATCGCCATCACCGATGCTCTTGCTGCCGTGACGACCAAGGATATTATCGGCTGGTTCACCCATTGCTGTTGTTATATTTCACCCAATTGAGAACTGCTGTAAGTGCTGATTGTTGTACTAGTTATTGCGGCTGAGGCAACATTACGCTGCTTTATCTAGCATTCCCAAATTTTCTTGTTCGCTAACAGGTAGTACTTGTTATTCCGACAGCAAAATTTCCTGTTGAATTAGTACGACAGTTGTAATAGGCTGCAACCCCTGCTATACGGCGATTGTAGCGGCAATACTGCACAATTGTTTTATGTCTTCTGCACCAACTTAACTCTTATTATCGCGCTCAACCTACTGGCATTATCAAGTAGCCATTCATTACTTGCAATGGAACTTGCAAGGCACAAGAGCAAATTCTCAAGCCAAGCGTCAGCAGGCTGGGCTTTCGTTTTGCGGAGTAAAGGCATCTAGTTTCACCTTCCAGCTAATGCCGAACGCCCCATGTGTTGAGTGTAAGGATGCCTTACATCTCTTAACTAGTAGCAGAACTATTGACCAACCTTCCAATCCTGTCAAAAGCCCCTTGCCAGCAGAGCAAAAGGCACAATTGCCAAAGCCACTTCCTCCATCTAGTCTAAGTAAAAAACTGGGTTTGCCATTGAGTATTAAGTTAATAGGTGGTTCTTCCATGTTCACCGATTCAACCTTACCACCGGATACCAGCACTGCAAAGCCTTCTCCCCATACAGGCAATCCACCAGCCCCTTCGCCCGTAGTTCATTGAGAATTCGTTTGGTACTATCGATACTTCTTCCTAGATATAGTGCGATTTCCCCGGTACACCTAATAGGGCGATCAATGCCTAATTCCAATACTGCCTGAGCGCTATCAGTTAACTGCTGTTTCATCGATCCAAAAAGATATACATCAACCAAAGATTATAAACAAGGGGGCATTGTAAAGAATTCCGTGAAAACCCAGAAGATTTATTTTTGCCAGTGGCGATAACCGCGCCTGAAGTTAATATCAAACCGTTAGTGTCCACAATTTATTTGCGGCGCTTTCCCTGCTGTAATTTGGCAGGGATTTTTATTTCAATTTTTCAAAGACCAATTCCGGGCAAGGAATTTGATGTAATTTCAATCCCATTGGGTGAATAGCCCTTATTTGTCAGTTTGGGTAAGTAAAAAACTAATCCAAGCTTGAAAAGATATGCAATGTATAGCTTCTTGGCTTAATTTTCGCTTTATCTAGCTTCATTGGTAGCGATTTTACCAAAGTCCCGCTCCACAGCAGATTCTAGATTTTACTTTCAAGAAAGTGACATAGTAGGTTTAAGCGCAAGATGTCTCTTAGCTTCACTAATTGTGCCATCGGGGGAAGTCAAACTGTAACTAATGGTAGCTCATGGTTTTTTAGGGGCGTTGGATAATACGATATGAACTTAATCAAGCTGCGACTTTTAGGTGACGGCAGACGCGGCTATCGGCAGATAGCAAATTCTCCAACGCGATCACTCAACCAGGGTAATTTAATTAGGGAATTGTCCTATCCGAAACGATGCTCAAGTATTGCTGCAACAATTTAGTAGCGATCTATATCTAATTGCTACTCGCCTAAAAATCCAAGAAACCATTGAGATTAAGGCTGATAAGGAAACGGTTTACCAAGCACGCCCAATCGGTTTGAGTGGTTGGGAATAGAGCGTGATAGTAATGCAATCGCACTGCCTCCAGTTGCTCGTAGTCACTTCTCAACCATACTTCACGCCAAATCCACCGTTAACA
>Ga0115848_100245_pt1 | contig 18912 bp, 13 predicted proteins | sample InSIn3gowninarea_FD_83862 | JGI IMG/M metagenome (GOLD analysis project Ga0115848, IMG submission 83862) | reverse complement strand
CATCACCTTTAGGTGCTCGACCATAAGCCCCCCCACCCAATAAGTAAATTGAAGAGGGAGAGGATGCGCAAGCAGGCCCTTGCCCGATGCGGACAAGCGACTTCGTACCTTTTTTTTTACTTATTTGAGAGCCCAATAAGTAAATTGAACCTTTAGGTGCTCGACCAAAAGGGAGAGGAGAGGGTGCCCCCGGCAGGGTGAGGTAACGAACGCTCGACTAAGAGGAGAGGGCTCGACCAACGGGAGAGGGAAATCTTGAAAAACCTCCGCCAAGAGAAAATGGCCTATCGCGTAGGGAGAATGTCCAAAACCTCCGCTGGGGATTGGGGTGGGTGGGTAAATAGTTGGCAAGAATAGGACCTTTAGGTGCTCGACCAAAAGCCCCCCCACCCAATAAGTAAATTGAAGAGAAAGATGTGAAAACCTCCGCCTCAGGGGATTGGGTGGGTAAATAGTGGTCGAGCCTTAAAGCGCATCCCCAAATCGAGTTATCGCTTCATTCTTTGGGGGGTTTATATATTGCTCAAGGCTGCCTCTAGCTAGATGGAGGGAGGGGAGGCTGGGAATGAATCTGAATGCCGCCTACTTGCTTGTGGCTCGATGAGTATAATAGTGCTAGGCAATGGCAGGCCTTTCCTTCCTTTATTTCAATAGTATCCTTTCTCTCTCACCCTGGGGAGAACTTGACTTTGCCTAAGTGCTAGCGTTTCGTAGACTCGGGTACTTCGTAGCTTTCCTAGTTAGTCAAGGTAATTATGAAGAATATCACTTACTCTTCATCTCTCGGAAGAAGGTGTCTGCCTGACATGCATAACCCTCGCTCCAGAGACCCTGAGATATATGATCCTGATACAGCTCCCCTTAGATAAAGAAGCAAGCGATCGATCTTAGAGAGAGAATGTGTTTCTCATTATACACGTCATAAGATAGATAATGATTCACCAAATTTCTATCACTTGCCTTCTTTCTTTACCGCACCCTGGAAAGAGCCTTTGCCTTCCCCCCTCGAAGCTCTCTTCAACTGCCTCTTGATTGATTCTATATTGCGAGAGAGACTAAGGTGAGATCCGAAGAAGAAAAACTAGGGCCCTATATTATTTAGGGGTCACTCACTATTCATATGGTGAGGGATTTCTCGCTCATCCATCCTCTTTCTACATCCTTTTGGATGATAAGGCATGCCTATCCATCTTTTATCCAGCCTTTGCTCCACTATCAACCACCGGAATGGTTATTTTGCCTGCCCCGCTTTCCTCTCCCTTCATTCCCATCCATCGAAGCCAGGGCAATACGTATTTTGGTAACTCTCTAGGAGTCATATTTAGTTAGGCAGCCTATGTTCGAAGCTTGTAAGACTGCCTCTATTCCTGACGTGAACGAACGCTTTGGAGACGCGAAAGCGAAAGTTCCCCTGGTATGTGCCGCTCAGTCGTGCGCTATTCCTTGTGATAAGGCCAAACCTTGGCTTACGAGCACCGCAATCTCGATATTCCGAACGATCCCTGAGTAAGGCTGACCCCTTACTAGAATGCAGCTTTCAGTTCAAAAAGTAGAAGTTTCCCTGAGAGCCCTCCTCTCCTGGGCCTAGCCCTTTTTCTCTCGGGGTTTTTCAAAAACCGTTTTCTTGCTCAGTGGAGCTTTCGATCTCTCTTATGAAGTCCAGTGGTTTCCAATTCAATCCCGCAGAGTCCACCAATTCTCAGTAGACCTAGTATCCAACACTGACACAGGGAACTCCTCTTCAGGAATTTTAGACTGAGAGAATACCATAGTATCTATTTCATCGGAGCCAAGAGGTGGTATCTCTTTTTCGAAGTGGGTAGCTCCAGTAGACCCATAGATCATGGAACAAATCCATGGAGTCTATATCTTAATTGACATAAACCCAAGTCCTCCATTCCATATCTTCCAAAACCTACTATAAGAAGCGTAAGAGGAGGCAGAGTCTGGCCTATCTCAGATTGAAAAAGAAAAGGAGATGCAGATAGGTTGCTGCTTCTCTCCTAGGTAGAAGAATACACAAGGCTGGGCCTAGATTAGAAGGATGCTAAAGCTGTCTAAGAGGCCTCCCTTACTCAACTAGAATAGATAGAGTCAGGAATGCCGAGTCCTAAAGGGAAGCTCTCCTACATTCGACTAGTTACTATGTGGTAGGGCTAGATCTAATTCATTCTCTTCTTTCCTATTAGCTGTAGTTCCTAAGAACGATAGATAGGAGATCTCCTGATGCTACCACCCTGGGTTACATCTCCGGTCCCTAAACTACTTGTAAATGGCATTCCTAATTAAAGCATAAGAGAAAATAGCATCCCTAATAAAAGCATATTGAGAAAAGGAGACTCTCTTTCAACCAACAACTAGCTACAGTCCGGTAGAAGAGGTGTGACTTAATAGCTTATTACCTACTCTTTCTTCCTCTAGCTCAGTTGCAACAGACACTGCATTAACGCTATTAAAGAAGGTAGTTAAAACAAGAAAAATAGAATATGAATACGATGTTCAGTGATTCCTCCCCTAATGAAGGAAGGGGTCTCGGTTTCTTGCTCATCAAGCGAGTGAGTGGATCTTACAACGACTACCGGCGATCAACAGCCGCGCACATTGGCCCTATCTATCGCCTTATCAATTCCAATCTTTCGCTTGACACGCAAGGTACATCCATTTTGCAGAAGTATAGTCACCCAGGAACTTAGGGAACCATACCCGACTCTATGAGCACCTGGGCCTTGCTTCCTCGCTCAACCAAATGAAAAGACTTGCAGCAAGACGATGAACTTAGTACAGGTGTACTACCTCTAGATATTGCACTTTTCCTTTAGTCCAAAGAGCACCAACCCACTCTATCAGAGAAGAAGGACACGTAACCTTTCTATATTTTGAAAGTGAGATTCCCTAATTGATAAGAAAACAGCTGATCCCATCAAGTAAAGCAGAGAGTGGTAAACCCTTATATTAGGAGATGTAGCGTTTTCCTTCCTCTCTAGTAGCTAGATTGTTGCTGTCTTCTCTTTGGCAGTGGGATGGAGTATCTGACTATCTTCCTGGTTCGAGGGGATCTTACATGTGCGATTCAGAATAGCTTATATAGTCAGTGAACGTGTTTGGTCTCCTTTTGTACTTGTGCAAAGGCAAGTGGGACTTTGCCAGCCCTGCCCTTACAGGGGTTTTGCATTAAGTCAATGGGAGAAAAAGCACCAACCTTAGATACATAGCCCAGTAGGCGACATATTGACCCCTTAGGCTTTGCTTGCCGAGGAACATCAAGCGCCTCCCCTTCTTAGAAGCGTGGAGCGGCAGCCAAATGAGCCAGAAATCCACTAACAGACAGAACGCAAAGCGCTAATCACAACTTCAATTTGACTGCCCATCTTAGAGGAAAGCTCTCTGTCCTGCCAAAGAACAAGAACAACTAGCAGCCAAAAGCAGCCTTTGAAGTAGGGCAGAAAGAGGAAGAAAAGCGGTTGTTAGCTTCCAAAGCCAGGCGACGAGCTAATTGCTTTGAATGAATAGTTTCGAATCAGGTATAGTGCCCCACCAGGTCCGGACCGAGGTAAGGAGTCAGCAGCACTGGTAACAGAGGAAAAAGGGTAGAGATTGATGGTTTCAATACCCGTAATGGGGAAGAGCTTCTAACAGAAGGCTTCAGTCCTTTGACCAGACTAAGATCGAAGTAAGGTAGTCTTTTTTTCCAGAGAGGCGATCAAAGTGAGTGTTGATCTATAAGTTCAAGTAGGAGATGCAGGCAGCAGTTCTATCAGTGCAGTCAAGATCGGAGAGCATATTTTTCAGATACAGGTAGTCTAATCTATCCGAAGCAGCAATATGCGAATCCACCACATCATCCCCATCTGAAGCATCCTAAGATTAAGATACAACTGGTCGAAGAAACAGGCGCAGAAACGGAAATGGGAGGTGTATAAGGGAATCCCGTCTCCGAAGGTGTATAAGTGACGTCTCCGATTAAAGAGCCAGGCCGGCTCCCGAAAGGAGGGCAACAAAAGGATAAGAAAGTGGGGAGGATAAGATTCAGTGTCTTCTGTCTCCGAATAGAATAATGATCCGCTTTAGATGACATTCTTGGAGACTACATGAGCATTCCCATCATGTACAGATAGATTTTTTGAGAGAGACGGAAAGGGCGAGTAGAACGGGTGCTAAAACCATTGTCTGCGGCCGATGGTGCAGAATGACTACAATTTCCGTACTACCATGGAAAGGTGTTGAGACCGATCCGATGAGGCATCTGCGAGTGTGAGCTTTCCATTACATACAATCCCCTGAGCTTTGCTTTCTATCGTCTGGGGATGGACCTCCCACCGCTAGCAAATTCTCTTCAATAACCGTAGGCATTTGAATGAAGCTCAAAAAAAATTATTCCACTTGTGCTTGAACTGACTGTGGCTTAAGTGAGTTGTCCGCAGATAAAGACTAAGCTGCATTGAGTCACCGCACATTGTTCTCGCTAACTTCTGCTTGGGACTTGACCAAACCGATTGAGTTCTCCGCCAGGAAGTGAAGAAGCGATAAGTTATAAAGGTGGGTGGTGGTTGGGTCTCGAAACTGTCTTTGGGTATCTAATAGTATAGGCTAGAAAATACCAAACCAAGTAGTCGATCGGAACTGGTTGAGCTCGGCCAGTGAGAATGAGAAGGAGGCTGGCTCGCAACGTTGGCCCCTTTGGTTGTTGATGGTTTTGTGCCAGGTGTTTTATCCGATAGTGAAGTGGTTTTCTCCGATTTCAGGTCGGGTGCATTGTTCTCTTCGTCTTCGATAGTAGGAGTTCCCCTTACTTAACCAATATGAACACAATGGGAAAAAGGGGGCAACGACATGCATGCACCGAGCGATACGGTGAAGACTATTTTTAGGGGGTGAGGAAACGTTTCGTATCACAATCGTCATAATACCTCTGGGTTGTTGGCTACTGTAAAGATTACTGGTGCTGTATTTCAATCCATCCTATTCCAATAGGAGGGAGGGAAGAAGCACTACACTTCTAGGAATCAACAACACGAACACTCCTGTAAACGAACACTTTCCACCTTAAAGTAGCTCTTGACCCCGAAGCTGTTATCCCCGCATTCTCACGACCAGCCGTTGAATCTACTTGTAGCGGTAAGCTCAGGTCTTTCTGTGATGCTCTCGTTAGTCGCCCCTGCTGTACGCCCAGGACTCGGAAAACACCAGTGTCCCCTTGACTTTGTTTGATTTGAGACGATGCACTAACCTATGAAATTCAATACCTTCAACCTTGCAAGCACAACCTTGGTTGATCTCGTGACGACCCTTGCACAAGGCTTACAAGGCTTGCCCAACGACTGGGACAGGCTCATTATCAGGAGTCTTCCTCTTCTTTATGTTGATAGATTTCCGAAATATGACAAAACTGTGACATGATCTCTTGCATAACACCAGCCTGCTTCTCAGTCCCTTCTCCAAATAGAATAAGATCATCGGCAAACAGGAGTTGGGCAATTCCAGGACCTCCTCTAGCTGGTCTAATCGGCTTCCAAATCTTCTTACTAACACTGTCCTCAATGCTATGCCCCAATACTTCCATGCAAAATACAAAGAGGGGACAATGGATCGCCTTGACGCAACCCTCTGCTCGGGCTAAAAAACTCTGTTTTCTCACCATTCCATAGCAAGGAAAGCCGCGAAGAAGTCACCCCGTTCATTATCAACGACACCCAGTTCGTAGGCCATTTTTACTAACACTTGTTGAAGAAACCCCCAATCAACCCGATCATAGGCTTTCTCAAGGTCTATCTTAACTGCAAGACCCCCTTTTCTGCTCTTCATTTTTATCATGGTGTGGAGAAGCTCCTGAACTATGATAATATTATCAGATGTCTGTCGGCCGGGAATGAAGCTAGACTGGTTAGGACTTACCAATTTATGTAGCAAGGGTCGAATTCTTCCAACAAGCACTTTAGATATGATCCGTACAATCACATTACATAGACTAATTGGCCGGAATTGGGTAATGGAGTCCGGATGATCCACTTTAGGAATCAAATTGATTCAAGTTTCATTTACTCCTTCTGGTAATTGGCCCTCCGAAAAGGCTCTTTGAACCACTGTTGTAACTGCATGTCCAACTATATGCCAAAACCTATGGTAAAACAAAGGCTGAAGACCGTCGGGACCTTCCGCTTGAAATGCTCCCAAAAGGTGCGAAGCCGCTTGTCCCTCCGGGGGCAAGGAAAACTGCCTCTTTAACCTCTGCTGCATGTATGGGACGAGCCAAATTCAAACGATCCTCCAATGAAAGTAAAGCATGACATGGCAATTCAAACTCTACCTATCTCTATCTGCCGAATACAAGCACTTATAGTACTCCACAGCCAACGTCTTTAACTGCTCAGAATCCGAGACCCAAGACCCATCTCCATGTTTCAAGGCCATAACCTTGTTCTTTCTTCTCCTCGCCAGAGCATTCTGAATACCAGCTATGCGTGCTAAGAGTCTACGTTTCTTCTTGAAAATATTCCCAGACTGTCCGATTCCAATCTCTGGTAGCTTCCCCAAATCGAGTTATAGTCAAACCCTTCCTCTTGAAATGAGAATGGGTAAGAGATCTGGTCGAGTCTCCTATATGGACTGCACCCATTACTTATGATAAAAGTTCCCCTCGAGTAAGAAGGGGGAAGTTTTCTTTGAGTGAACGAACGTAGCGATGCCGGGGCATTATAGGAAAGGGAGCTAGTGAGGTAACACAAGACCGGTGCGGACTACTTCTTTTGACTTCTTCTACGAAACCAGTTCCCACCTGGGTAACAAAGAAGGAGGTTCTGAAAGAAAGCCAGCGAAGCTACTTTTTTTCTTTTATCTGAATCTCCTAACCCACACTTTTGCCCCTTCGATCAGGCCTCACTGACGTTATTTTTCTTCTATGGGATCCCGGTCCAAACGGAGCTCCCGACGTTAGGGCATTCCTTATAGCCTCAACATCGATTCGTTGGCCATTGCCTTCTAGAAAAAGACGGATTTTGAACCCGCTAACTAACAATCCTAAGTGAAGGATTAGCTTCTGGTTTGAATATCCTATCTTGCTTTTTCTCATATGAGCTAAGCCGTATTCTCGTAGCGAACTACGAAATGGGAAGCGTAGGGTGGATCCCATCGTTCCCTTGGCGGAAGAAGGGCCCGACTGTATGGAGTAAGCGCCCGGGTGCTAATAAAGTAATAAATTCCTCTGTCTCCCTTTGTCTATGTCTCAAAGGCCTCCTCCCCTACGGCCGGTTGCCTACCCTATGGATCCCGTTGATGCCCCAAAGCTTCCTCCCTTCCCCTTGCGCTTGTAGCTGCCTAAGTGAGTTTGCTTGTCCGGCCTGACTAGCCGAATTCTCTTCTATTGAGAGATGTCCCTACGGCGAATTTCTCCTATATGAATAAAGAAAAGAGAGGGTCAAGGGGGATTGTCTCCTAGGTCCCAGCTCTTCTGCATCCCGGTGAGTTCGGTCTCCGAGACCTCCGATCAGCGTATGGAAGTAGCAGCTATGGAAGAGTACCTGCTTTTAACAAATAAAGACAGGTTGGTTTTTTTCAGTCTACTAGACTATGCTCACCCTTTCGTGTACTGCAAGTGTATAATAAGGTATCTGTTGAAGGCCGGTTGCCTGCCCTAGTGGGCATTTTTCTATGTCCAATAAATCCTCCATCCCCTCGGGACATTCTCAATAGAAAGGTAAGCCTTCTTATTATGGGACCTAAAAGTAGTGTACCAGAGCCGCTCCCTTCTGATCCGACGATGAGGAATCAAGTCGTGCATTTCTTATTAAAGTGAGGCCAGTGCCCCTTCTCCCGATGGTTCTTTGCGGGGTTCCCTCCTTCCATAGCATCTGGCTATCCGAGCATCTGTCCCTCCTGTACCAGTATTCAAAGATGAAATCCCCCTGGCTTTCTTCTTTCTTAATGGCAGAACAAGGCGCCGGTCTTGCCGGTACTCTATGTGAGTAATAAAAACAGGTGTCTAGTTTGTGGGCAGCTCTAAGAGGGGAGTGCTTTTCTCTTCCCTCCAAATAGCGTAAGAGAAGCGGGTGCTACTCTATCTCGGTGGGGCTTCTCCTGGGTTGGCTGGTACACTTTAATAAGTGGTTTTTCGCTTTGCACTTGCCCGACTTCGACGTTAAGATACGGGGTCTAAAACCAAAACCCCAGGTTTTTTTTACTAAATAAATAGTCGGGTGTGGGGCTTCCCTGTGGAACGTAGTATCGATACTGGATCGCCCTTTCCTTTACTTGCAGTTGATCCCCGTTGCCCAAATCAAAGGGTTGATCTACTAAGAAAAGGGTAGGACATCTAACTAGGCTAAAGGTTCAAGTAACAAAGAACAACCAAGGGCACTAGCTAAATTATAGTACTAGAGCTGAACCCTCTGTCCTCTTTCTCATGAGCAAGCGCCGGGCAGGTGGACTAAAGTCTATAAGCTCCGACAAAAATATCGTCGCTGGCCCACGCGCCCAAGTCATTATGCATTATTTGGCCTTGCAGTTGACTAAGCTGTGGTGCCTCTCCTATTTACAATAAGGGGATAGCTAATCCTCTTCGTGAGCCAAAGTCACTAAGATCATTCCAAGCTGTGAGCCTGCCCCGAAGGTTAAGCTCTGGCTTGCTGCTCTTGTTGTTGTTAGTGTCGTAGTAGATTCAAACCTAGCTCCGGTACGAGCAGGGGGTGAGAAAGAATAAGAAATGGGCGTGGTTGGGGTTTTCCCTTGTGGGTGTGGGAAGTATGAAGCCAAGTGCCCGAAAGAGAGAGTCAAGGCTGTCAGCCCTTTTCCAGTCGTGCGCTATTTGTGCCTTTCAAAAAGGCCGATCTCGTTGGATCTCTGGAGAACTTGGTGCACCTGAAGCTCCATTCCAAAATGAAAGTCATGGTGGTCGAATCGCCTATTCATCTGGCAGCACATCTTATTAGCAACTTCTTTTATGACAATCGGTTGTTGGTTTTTATTCCTTTCTTTGAGTCATTCGCCCCACGGATCCAAGGATGTCTGGTTTCTCGGGTGCACTCTGCAACGATGACAGATTGGATTTCCCTTTGAAGGAGAAGTCCGGTAACACCCCGCCAATATCAGGGTCAGGCCTTCAAGCGCCAAGCCCAGGCCCCGAGCACCTTTTTCATTCCTCTTCTTTGTGGATTGCCTCTGAGAGCTATTTTGCAACGAAAAATCCCGGTACCTGTGAGGCTATTCTGATCCTACCAGTGAGGAGACTGACTACAGAGCTGACTACTGATTGAAAGGGTAGGGCGTTTTCACAAGCCACTGAATCTCAAGCTACTGACTCTGGCTGGTAGGGAACGCTTAGCCTTACCAGAGGGTGTACGAAGAAGGCAAGGTTACGAACATGTAGGCAAGTCAGAAGGGAAGTCTGGTAGAATAGAGAAGACTTCTCGCCGAGCTATCAATTTTCCCTCACCATATGAATAGTGAGTGACCCCTATGAAGAAGTAAGGGCCCTCTATTTTCACATCTTGGTTACTTCTTCTAGGCTCATAGGCTCCTGACCAGTAGATGAAACTTCTGGAGGATGGCTCAACCTTAGGGAGAGGAAGAAAGGCTGTCCTTACATAAGGTACGTTTAGTTCTTTCCCGCATCGGGGAAGGAGCATAGGCCAATCGATGTTGAGGAGCGGAGAGGCAGGTTCTTTATATACGTTACACCAGAAATGCCAGTGAGGCTCGACCAAGCTAGATCAATGCTTTTCTTTATATACGTTACACCAGAAATGCCAGTGAGGTTGCGAGCGTAATGACATATATAATGAATGACCATCAATGTAGACCGATTCACTTACTCGATCTTCTCTTTCCTCGATGCATAATTACATACATAATGACATATCTCATTCATTCATGCATAATGACATATGCCCATAGCAGCATTATTGGATTTACCTTTCTTTCTTCCCCTCAATTCAAAATGAGAGGGTTGATCAGGACAAGCAAGTCTTCAAGTCATTCATTATATACGTAATTACGTGTCTAATCAAGATGCTTTCTTATCTACCACAGCCTTGAGCTTCCCTCACCCTATCTATGGTCGGGTGAGCATTAACACCCTAAGTGACTTATTGGTTCGGGGATTGCGTAATTACATATATAATAAAGATTCAATCGGTTCATCAGCTGGTCTGGATTCATTTTATACTATTTCTTTCGCCGTGAAACAACGAGTTTTCCGTACGTCGTTTCTTCGAAGGCACATACATATATGGGGTGGGTTTATGCTCCCTTGCAGATAATATGGTAAAGCCCTCTTTTGATTGAAGAGAGCTAGCCCAGTCTCAGATAACAGCATGTCAAAAGCAGACAGGAAAGCCTTTAAGGATCCTACCCCATCTGCGTTGGTTATAGTGGTTTGTAGAGGTTGGTTAGGTAAGGTTGTATAGACCTAGGCTCTATATTACGGCTTTTCTTAATGGCTTAGTCAAAATAGAAGCAATTTGAGAATCTGTCTGGCTCTAAATAAGAGAAACCACTTTATACTATATCCACTGTCTGAGGTAGTGCGCATGAAGCTAAACATGCTTCATCTTACTGTGTGACCGGGTTATGCTTGTATTGCACTTTTATTGTCACAATACACTGTAGTTCAATTTATGTTAGGGAATATAAGCTCACTCATCGGGGTGCGAATCCATATTGCCTCAGTTCCAGCATTCACTGCTTTGTATTTAGCTTCAACGGTGGATAAGGAAACAACTTTGTTGCTCTTTACACGACTAAACAACTCGTGACGAAATAGCTTCTTTCTTCATTTTCAATAAATTGACCTCTCCCGGTGGTCGAGAGTTCGGCAGGCTCACCCTTACTGACTTCGATCTCTGAGAAGCTGAGCTATCAATTAGGTACGTTAGTGACTTTTTTAGTTACTTATTTGATAGGGGCCACCCAATAAGTAAATTGAAGGGACAGGAGTCCAATGAGTCAAAGCAGAGTGTTTTATAGAGGTGCACATCTCTATTTTATGAAGCCGCCAGAGAATAAATAGGAGGGGTATGGTTGTAGTTAGTTATATATGAGCATGTGGTAGTTATTGCCTATTCATTATCAAGAGGTACGTTAAGTGACTCGACTAACAGGTACGTTAGTGACTCGACCATAGGGAGAGGTACGTTAAGTGACTCGACTAACAGGAGAGGTACGTTAGTGACTCGACCAGCGCCCCCCCACCCAATAAGTAAAATGATACGTTAGTGACTCGACTGATAAGGACCCTTTAGGGGGCTCGACTGATAAGGATGCGCAAGCAGGCTCGACTGTTAAGGACCCTTTAGGGGGCTCGACCATAAGGACCTTTAGGTGCTCGACTGATAAGGACCTTTAGGTGCTCGACCATAAGGGTTTTAACGCTCACTCATCATATGGGTGAGGGATTTCTCGCTCTATTTTCCTAAAATAGAGGGACGGAGTCACTCACTATTCATATGGTGAGGGATTTCTCGCTCGACCATAAGGGTTTTAACGCTCACTCATCATATGGGTGAGGGATTTCTCGCTCTATTTTCCTAAAATAGAGGGACGGAGTCACTCACTATTCATATGGTGAGGGATTTCTCGCTCGACTGTTAAGGCCGCCATCGCCGCCATCGCCGCCATCAGAGGATGCGCAAGCAGGCTCGACTGATAAGGCCGCCATCACCTTTAGGTGCTCGACTGTTAAGGCCGCCATCGAGACCCCCCCACCCAATAAGTAAACCCTAACCCTTTAGGGGGCTCGACTGATAAGGAGAGGAGAGGAGAGGGCATTTGCGTGCGTTTTACGGCGACTTTACACACCCAAGCGGGTTACCCTGCGTAGGCTGAATATAACCCTAATAATTTGGCCATATATAGGTCTTAACAAAATACACCGGTTCCATATATGCAGCAATCCGGTGAGTTAGGACGTTAGTTAGTGAGTCATATCTTCTTATGTTACGTTTCGACTGCCTTATGTTCTTTCTCAACTGCCTTCCGGTGATTTGACTGCCCCAGTTCAACAGGAGGACATACAAGCTTCCCTCTTGCCCCTTTATATGTTTGCCCGCTACAGAAAATTTGGTGATTACCCCACTTAAGCTGGACATATGCTTCTATACCCTTGAGGTGTATGACCCTTCCTTCACGGGTGCACCGTAAGTAATTTCTCGTTAATGTCATGCGGTGCAGGTAGGAACCCTGTTTAGCCTCGGTAAGCTTGAAATCGGGTAGGTGGTATCATGCTGCTCTGCCCTTGTCAACGCAAGCAAATAAACATCAAAATTGAACTGGGCATGCATCGTGTAACCTCCTCAATCCAATCGATGTCTGAACGCCATCGTGTTCCGTAGAGGATCATGCGACAGACAGACACTTAGTGCTTGTATCCGCTAGTGCCTGTATGGGATGGGAGGTCGATGCTTGATAGCGATCGATTGATGAGATTGATGGCAAACATTGCATCACTCGAAGCTAATTGCTCGTACCTAATTGCTAATCGTGTGATCGAACCTCTACCTACGTCCTCATCATGTGTCGTGTAATCATCAGCTACGTGTCAGCTACGTGTCGTCATCCTGTATCGTGTAATCATCATCCATCGTGTCTGCACTAATTGTGTCTGTACTAATTGTGTAACCTCATAGGTAACCACCTCCATCGGTAAGCAAACCTAATGGGAAAAACCTACCTGATTGTGAAAACCTCATTGTGTAACCATTGTATCGTATCGTAAAGTGAAAGGGGCTTATTGAAAGGGTATGAATGAAAGGGGGATTGGGTAATGGTAGAATGCATATTGAACGGAATGCATTAATGGGATTGGGAAATGGGGAATGGTGGGGAATGCGGGAGAATGCGGGGGCTATCAGACTGGGGCTCACCAAGGGAATCGGCACCACATCCTGATGGGTATGAGAAACTGTTCACACACAAAGAACCACTACCTCCTGGGGGGATTGAGAAACTGTTCACGCACATAGAATCGCTTCTTGTTCACGTTGAACTGGTAAACACGTAGGATCACCACCACCACAACCACCACCTACAGGGCACGGGGTATTGAGAACTGGTCACGTCCAACAACTGGTAACGGGGGATCATCTCCAACAGGTGGGCACGTACAAATTGAAATACACGTACTAGAGCTTCATTCATGCCCCGGCGGAATAGACTTCATTCCTGCATCGACAAGAGCTTAATACACTCCACTGAGTATAGGTTTGATGAGTGCTTCCCCATGGAGTAGAGCTTCATTCCGGCATCGACAAGAGCTTAATGCACGTTACTAGAGCTTCCACGTGACTAGAACTTCCATGTGACTAGAGCTTCTGGCAAGGACCTTCTATCAGCAATGGCTATTGACAGTGCTTATGGGCTATGACTGGCGTATGGTCCTCAAACAGGTGCATCGTAAGTAATGCATCGTCATGGCATCCAGTGGAGGTAGTAACTCCTGTTCCGTAGGGGTAATCCCAGTCCCTATGGGTAAGTTCTCCTCTCGTTAGACGTGGGCTGTCAATCGTCCGTCCGTTGACCACCCCTCTGTCGGATGAGTGCTGTAGTCCGTGGGAACCCCTCTCATGTGGGCCCTCAATCAATAACTCTCTGGCATAACCCACTTCCCTGACTGTCCTCTACCTGACTAGCACAATGTTTGTTTATGGCGCATGATCCTCCTCAACAGGTGAATCGTATATAACGAGCAGTGTAACCCACTCTTGTCGTGAAGAAGGTATCGCTCACCTAGTTGCATATATTCGTTTGTGGCACCTCATTGGGGCACCTCATTGGGGCACCTCATTGTAGCACATATTCATTCACTGCACGAAACCATTCACTGAAGCCAATCACAGAAGCCGTGTTCACTCACTGCACGAATCCATTCACTGCATGCCCCTAGCCCTACCCCACGAGCTAGTCAGCTCACTGTAGCAACACGTCTATCCATTCTATCGTATGGCGCATGGGTATCCCCCCTCCCTCTCGGCGGGTATGTAGTAACGATGGGGAACTAACTTCTCTCTGGGGTATGGATTGAACGTCTATATCCTTCACGTAGACTGAACTGAACGTCGACTGGATTGAACTGAATTGAATGGATTGAATGGATGAAACAGAACGTGTATGCTTGAACTCCTATCTATCCATTGGTTCACATCTCTCTTGTCAGTTGGAACTTTGTCATGCATAGGTGTATCAGTAGTTAGGGTAATCGGTGCACCACCTCACACTTCATCTTCATCTCTCTATCCGTGCACTTCACTCACTCTCTGGTATGAACTGAATGGGGTAATGATTGAACTCCTATGTCCTGTATGGCAATTCGAGGTAGAGTTAGTATCGTATCGGTATAGAGGTTAGAGTTAGAGTGTAGATCGTTCGAGTATAGAGATAGAGGTAGTTCGTGTAGTTCGTAGAGTTCGATGTGAGGTGCACCAAACACAAAACTTCTCCATGCATCATGACAAGCAACACAATCTGATGAAGTTTAGTTGGATGGATGTGTCCCAAAGGTTGTGTCCAATTCCATTAGAAGAAATGAAACAGACTTCTTATCGCTTTCAAAACCACATTAGTGCACTATCGTTTTGTTCTAATTAGTGTGCAACACAACTTGTAGTTCAACCAGCTCTGTTAGTGGCAGCAATAATAAGAAATTAGCTTTGGCACTTGATTCAATAGTTATCCATGGAGTGAAAGCCCCGTAGTGTTGTTTCCTAGAAATATGCTATCTTCATGTTGTTGTTTACTTAACACCAAAAAGAGAAAGAAGTAGGAAGTGTGAGGTTATATTCTTCTCTTCAATCTAGTATTGATATCATAGTAAGATAGTGATGTATAACTAATAAGCAGTAAAATGTAAAAAGAATTACACATTTCTTACGGCTTACTCTTTACATGGAGCTAGAACCATTGATTCCAGCTTGTAATGCGTGGAATGCCGGACCAATCATACGTGCCATGCCCAGCAGATGGAGTTCACGACTATCGCCGGTCCCGGTCTTTATCGAGCGAAGAGAGTACATCGGCTACAAGCCCCTCTAATGCATTTATGCGTGCCGGGCATATCGATGGGAATAAGAGCAATTCGACGAAGGGGAAGCAGCACCGACTCGGAGGAGAGAGCTGTAGATGAGCCGGACGTATCGGTGGATACCGCCCGTGATACCGGATATTAGTGCGGCGGGAAAGAAACTGTATGCATGAGAAGCCGTCCATTCCCTATAATCTATATGAACAGCCCAACCCATCCTGCTTTTCTAGCGCCATTGACAACACGACATTTCCTCTAACCTTTGGGAATGTAAGCTAATCCAATAATGGAACTACGGAATCTGTAGCATGTTTACCCCCCTTTAGATAATGCATCCGATGGAAGAAGGCTAGCTTTCGTTAGGGAATTTCTCATCACAGAAGGAACGAAGTAGCTTGATCGAAGATAAGAGAGAGAGGAGAAACCCATACGGGATGATATGATAGTACTTTATAGCACAGTTTACCTGTCATTGATAGGGGCCTGGTATTATGGTTGAGCAAGTAAACAACTACCTTGATTTCAAAGCGCAACCGCTGTTCAAAGAATATCAATGCGGCGGGAGTATAACAACGGCATTAATAATTAGAATTCGGAAACCTTTGTCAGTCAAGTCCCTCTCTCGAAAAAAGCTTAGCCATCGTAGAGCGGTCGACCTAAACGAGAGACGATACGGACGAGTCATAAGCGCGGTCGGGGGTCCCATCCCTTTTGCAGGGAATGGTTTTTTCCTGTTCGCACCGACTCATTGAAACAGCAAAACTTTTCTGTAGGATATATATATGTGGTTGCACTGAAACTACTCTACTTTTTGGAGGGGCTCATCAAGCGCTTTCTCCAACTTGCTCGCGGGTTGGCCCAATTTCTTCTTATCTATATTCCTCAACTGGTACTTGATCGTCATTATGTGAGAATCCCCTTTCTTTTGAAACGGAGTCTAACTCTCCCTCGAGTTCACTTCCATTAAAGATACCGAACCAAGTCTCTACTAAAGTGAAATCCGCCCCTTTTCATTCATAAGGATGAGCAGAGCGAAGTCGTGTTGTCAATGGCGCTAGAAAAGCAGGATGGGTTGGGCTGTTCATATAGATTATAGGGAATGGACGGCTTCTCATGCATACAGTTTATTTCCCGCCGCACTAATATCCGGTATCACGGGCGGTATCCACCGATACGTCCGGCTCATCTACAGCTCTCTCCTCCGAGTCGGTGCTGCTTCCCCTTCGTCGAATACCGGCTGCTCTTATTCCCATCGATATGCCCGGCACGCATAAATGCATTAGAGGGGCTTGTAGCCGATGTACTCTCTTCGCTCGATAAAAGACCGGGACCGGCGATAGTCGTGAACTCCATCTGCTGGGCATGGCACGTATGATTGGTCCGGCATTCCACACCCCCGATCAAAGAACAGAATTAGTGCTTTAAATTGACTTCTTTCCATCCATCACCGGACTCGGTCCCGCCGATCGGGAAGATCCAAAGAACCCATCCATTTCAAAAGCAGAGAAAATCAAAGAAACGGAACCCAGAGAGAGAAGAAAAGCTTACCGAGGAGATCAGGAATGAGGCTCCGATCGACGGCATTCCAGAGGTAAGACGACGACGAGATTCCTCTGAGAATCGGGTACAAGAACGTATTGTCGCCGCAGTTAACGCCGAGGACGAAGAGAGCAGAGATTATAAAGAGCGCGAAGAGAGAGCTTTCGCAAAGGTTAGCGAAGAAGCAAATTTCCTCCCATCCATCCCCCATCTTGCTCTAGAAGAGAGATGAAAGGAAAGGGAAAAGATAGTGAGACTAATGGACCTCACCTTATGGTTACACAAGGAAGAAGTCAAATGGTTCAGTGTCGACGAAGCGAAGACTGAGGCTTCTGAATTACAGCCTTTTCAGGTTCGCGAATCAAGAATCAAAGTAGCAGCTCGCTCGGTCGAGGAGCGTGACACCTCAAACGGAAAGAAAGGACAACCTTTAAGAGCCGCTCCTTTTGTAAAGGAGACTAAAGCCTACGCATCGAATACATCTCGCTCTATCGAACCAGATAAACAGTCCAACCGGCTTCAGATTCATACTCGAAGCGAGGTCATGGCCATAGAGGGAAAGCAAATTCCAGGAGTTGAAGCTCCTAGAGGAGTCTAAGCTGGAGTGGAAAGAAGCGCGGGTTGCGCAAAGTCTAAAAGAGATTAGAAGGCTATGATCGCCCATTTATATGAGCTAGGAAACCCTAGAAATCAGTCAGCTATAAGGGCAGCTATAAGGGCTGCTACAGGAAAGAGAGCGGGCTCTCCTCCAGAAGGATAGACTCCTATAAAGACTCGGGCAAAGGGAAGACTAGCTAGCAGTCTTGCGTTCCTCTCTTGAGGTGAGAGGAGACAGGTCAGGCAATCTCTAAAGAGGAGAGCTATGTGGTGCCCGCATCCCTTAGTGACCTCAGAAGGCACTTTACAGGTGATAAAGATCAGAGGGATTCCTACTACTAGCTCTTTTGGTCTGAGCTACGCGAAAAGGGAAGCAAGGGAAAGGGGAGTGAAACCAAGTGGTTCCACTCAGGTAAAGAAGACCCCGATGTTGATATGCTCCGGAGCCTTTTACTGACGGATGATTGCCCCACCCTGCAAGTAGCCAACACAGCTAGTTCTTGGTCTCCAGCGAACGAATCCCAGGTTTGAGACTCGATGTATCCGATAGTAAGGAAGGCAGAGACTATTACAAGCCGGGTAGAGAGGGAAAGGAGAGGCAAAGAAAAGGCCTTCCTCAAAAAGTATGCTTCAACTTAAACTGCCACCGTTCCCGTTGGATAAGCAAAGGTTCCCTTTTCTAACATGGCTTCCTGATCAGAGCGAGGGAAAGCAAAGGCGCTACTGCCCAGTTCTTTTTGCATTCTTTCAGTTAATGCCCCTGTTAAGATAAGAGGATTGTAGCGAGCGTAGCCCTATTAATAAGCGTTAGTGAGCGCAACGTTTCACTCCCATTTTCTTTTAAGGGCTAGGTCCTCAGATCCGTAGATTATAGAGGTGTTTACTCTTACCATTAGTTGAAATCCCGCTATTAGTTATTAGTTGGTATCCCCCGAAGCAGGTATTTGGCAGGTGAGGGCAACCAGGCAACCCTCAGTTACTAGCTGTGGATAGGAATAGGATCCGGGTACAAAGATGATGGAGGTCCTTCTTCCACCTCTGGATCCAGACAAGTCGAATTCTTCTTCTGCAGCGAACCAATACGAGGAGGCGCAGTCGCCATAGCTGCTGGTAGCGCTAGTTACAGGCAGAGATCAAGGCGCTATCCTATACTTCTTGATCAGGCTCCTCTTCGGCAACCATGAAATTTCTTCTCATGCCGGGATAGCCCATGAGAATCTCTGGTTTAGCACCAATATATATAGCGGGGACCCCATCTCAATCAGTAGGATGCCCTTTCCTGCATAAGGAGTGTCATCCGGGCATTTTGAAAAGAGGAAATAGCCTAAGGTCTGGGCTAGGTCTACGGACTTCTCCTTCAACTCATTCTCAGTCGCAAGTCAAAGTTAACCGAGTCTTGAGATTATGAAATCCGAGGCCGGGACTGACCTCATCCGCGAGTGAAGGTGCGCATAGGACTGACCCTAATGTAAGAAAGGGCCCAGCCCATGTGAGAGAGAGAAGAGTGAATTCCGATTCCTACTATGATGATTAAAAAAGCTAGCTTAGAGGACAGTCAGAATCCGATGCTGAGAGCTAATGCAATGGTTTAAGGGTTGACGCCGTATCGATCTAAGGTTCTAATTCGTTGACTGTCCTCTGAAGGCAGGTTGTAAATACAGCTGAAGGGCGAACAAAGACTAGGTTTTAGCTTCGCTAGATCGGATGGTCTTTCAAGCAACTCATCAATCCCATCCAGGAAGAGAAACCATAAAAGAAAAAAAAGTACTATA
>Ga0115848_100244_pt1 | contig 18937 bp, 13 predicted proteins | sample InSIn3gowninarea_FD_83862 | JGI IMG/M metagenome (GOLD analysis project Ga0115848, IMG submission 83862) | reverse complement strand
GCTAACTATTATATCCTAGCTTGAGATTCAGGGTGGAGAGGGGCATCGTTGCTGTTCGACGGATTTGAGCCGAGGAGCTTGTGTTTCTTGGCGGCACGTGGTATGCTTGGGCAGGTACTCGAATCCGCTGCCTTTGATAATGTAATCGTCATGATGTACTGACGTGAGACTACATGTATTGTGCAGACAGTATAAAGACATGGAAACATCAAAGCATATCAGAAGGCTGCTGGGATATCCAGCTCATTGGTATGATCTAGTAGGGACAACCCTACCACCATGACTTCAGTTCTACGCCATCCCCTCCTTGGTGCAATCACTGGCACAATCATCAAAGACAAGCTGTATCGGTGTTATTCGCTTCCATATGCGTCTATCTCGAGGCGATTTGCCAGATCCGAGCTGCTTAAAGAGCTACCAAACCATAACAGCTCTACCAAATACGATGCAACCACAATTGGGCCCTCGAGTATTCAGCTTCCAGGAGCTGCACAGAGTGATGCAGAGAACAACCAGCTACCAGAAGATGATGTCTCGGAACAGGAGCAGACGGAAGATTGTCTGCGACTGACTGTAACACGCCCGCTAGATATTGACCAGAACCACAAGCTGCCGGTGGTAGTCTTCATCCATGGAGGAGCGTTCTTCCTTGGTTCCGGCGAGCGGCGATGGCTCGATCCGACCACCTTTTGTTTACAAGCACTGAACAACAACAAGCCCATTGTCTTCATCTCAGTCAACTACCGCCTCGGCCTTCTTGGCTTCCTTCACTCCCCAGAAGCTCCAGATCTGATGCCTGCAAACAATGCACTCCATGATCAGCTCCGTGCATTCGAATGGATCAAGCAAAACGTTGCTGGTTTTGGCGGTGACCCCAACAACGTAACCGCTCTAGGACAGTCGGCTGGTGGTGAGAGTCTCAGCCTACACAACCTCTCCGGCCTCAAAGATTCTATGTACAACCGCTCAATCACGTTATCAGGAACACTAGTAACGATGCCCGCCAAGAGCCCCTCGGACTACCAATCCACCTTCCTTGAATGCGCCGAGAAGATGGAAATATCAACCAAAAACCGCAGCGCCAAAGACATCGCCCAAGACATGCACAAAGCCGATCTCGACAAGCTACGAGCCGCGAACTTCGTAGGCGCCCCCTGCACCTCCTCAGAGGTCCTCCCATACGACCGGCCAACCATGCAACTCATGCGCTCCCATCCACCCACCCAAGTAAACTGGGTCCAATCCCAAATAGTAAGCACATGCACCTACGACGGCAGCATCTCCTACATCATGACGCACAACAGTCCAGACCGCAAAGACCATGCTGAGGGCTTCATCAAAATCGCAAACAAGACACTCAAATCGCCAGACGAACTCCTAAACATCTACGACATCTCCCAAAACGACAAAGACGACGACGCCCTGCGCAAAATATGCCTCTTTGAAAGCGACATCGGCTTCATATCCGCCACCATTTCCCAAGCCACGGGTCTCAAACAAACAGACACCAAGACTTATTTCCAAATGTTCGACCTGGGAAATCCGTTCAAGGGACTACTACCGCAAAATGAGTACACAAGTCATACGTGGGACATCGTCGCCCTGCTCGGCGCATACGAAGACAGATTGAGCCAAGAGTACGTCCAAATTATTCGAATGTGGCGCCGTAAAGTGATTGATTTCGTGACGGACGGAACGGCTCTGTGCAATGATTTCCGGCAAACGGATACCGGACTGCTCGTGGATAAGCAGGGTGTGAGACAGGTGCCAGTGAATGAATTACCCGGATCGGACCGGAGAGTGAGGTTATGGAAATTGGCTGAGGCTGAGAAGGGTGAGGAGGGCCTTGATTTTCTTTGGGAGGGTGTGTGTCGCAGATGGCTTGATCAAGGCGAGTAGAACAGGTTGCCAACGTATTCATTATAAACACCTGCACCTTCTCAGCTCGGTGTCTTTTTCTTCCGCGGAGCTCAGCCATTTTAGCACTCTTAACCGCCTCAATTTTGAGTTTTGTGTCGCTTGCGGTATAGGCGGAACGCTCGTTGCTGTTGTGAGGTAGGTTCGTGGTCAATAGAGAGGATGATGAAAGGAGTTGTTGTGTTGAGGACTTCGTCAAACTAGTTGTGAACAGCATTTGTAGTGTCGGCGTGTGTTCTGTAGAAATGCATCTGACGTATATGACCAGAAACTCCGAGCCCAAAAGTCGCTCATGCAGAAGATGTATATCCATCCCATCATAAACCGAGCAAACCCCTTTCTCACAAGCCCAAACAACAGAAAATCCTCACCTCTTATTCCCAACCCCAGCCCACCTCTCCCTCGCCCTAACCCCAACCAACTCATCCCCGCTCGTCCCAACTCCCGTCCCTCCTCCCCCCCACGCCTCCGCCAACTCCCCCACAACCCTCGCCGGCGCCCCCGCAACAACACACCCACTAGCCCACACCGAATTCGCCGGCAACACCGCCCCATCCAAAACCTTCACATTCTCCTTAATAACGACAAAATTCCCCACCGTCACGCCCTTGCCAATCCAGACGTTACTCCTTATCTCTGCGGCTCTGATGTTCGATCCTTCGCCTACGAAGACGTAATCCGATATCCGGAGTGGGTAGTACGAGACGTGTAATTGCCCGTCTAAGCCTTTGTCGCTGCGGGATGGAGGGTGGAGAGTGCAGTTGGGTGAGATGAAGACGTAGCGGCCTAGATGGACTGAGTTTGGCTGGGATGGTTTCTTGGCGGCGGTTGTTGCGGCGGATGATGGGTCGAGAGAGTTGGATGTTGTTGATGATGATGAGGAGGAAGAAGCGGATTGTGGTGGTCTGACGAGATCACCACGGATCACGACGCCTTGTTGGATGACACATTTGCCGGCTAAGACTATGTGCTTTGCGCCTACGATCTGAGCGGCACGGGCGATTTTGTTGCCGGTTTCGGTTTCGATGTATTCGCCTTTTGTGCTGGGTTTGGGTGCCATACTATGACCATGAGTAGAGGTTTACAGTACTGAACTTACAGCATCGTCGGGTGGGAACGTAGGGGATAGTCGAGCATGCAGGGATAGGTACAAACAACGTGTATGAAGATGGGTTACAGTAGGGCGGTTTAACTTCGGCAATGTTCAAGTGAAAAGGAGAACGAATGCTCGGCCGTGCAGTGGACGAGAAAGTGTCAAACGATGAAGAGAAGTACGAAATGTGATCGCACTCAGTAACTGAACTAGGTGTGATATTACTTGCTCACAAAGCTCTCCACTGCTTGATGTTACAGTGTTCTCTATCTTACAGTACACAATATTGTGCACGAAATTCCAATTGACGCTATTGGCTTCACTCAACCAGCATGCTCAACCACCTCAGTGAGGAGTCTGCCATTTTGGAAATAGGATCTGAGTTGCTCGGGTAGAGGTGTTTCTCTGCTGTCGTCCTCAGCACCGACTGGTGGTGTTACAATATTGATCGCACTGCACTTGCTGGTAACGATTTCCGGAGGAGACTTCATGCTAGCTGGTTGTAAGTAAATCTGGCCACCATCCACTTGGTCGAGCAGAATTGTCGGCAGCACACCGTCGACCTGCACTGCGAATTTTGGTGACTTGATCACATCGATACTGGACACCAGGGATTGTACTAGGAGGGATAAACCCGTACAATTGTCGATGGAAATGGCATTAGCTTTGCCTTTGACTTGTATTATGCATTTGGAACATTTCGATATGATGATGCTGTGGTTGAGTTCTGCCGGTATCTCAATGATCTCGTTGCCAGTATTCTCGAAGTTTTCGACGATCCATTTGTTACCATCAAGCTCCTTTTTGCCTGGCTTCTTAGACTTCAGGCTATCAGGCTTCCTTGCGGGCATGGGAGATTTCGACCTAGAATCTGTGGATGTTTGGGAACCCGACCTCTGTGGTACACTACTTCCGGCTCTCAATGCAGGGTTTTTATGTGTCATTTCTGATTTGTCGACTTTTCTCAAACCGGCTGTGACAGCTGCTCCTTGGTTCAATTGATCGAATATCGCCGTCATGTCTCCACCTTTTGCTGCGCCTCCGGCTGGTGGAGGAGGAGGGGGTGTAGGCACTCCATTGTCATTCAGATTGGGTAGAGGCGGAGGTGGAGGAGGCGCGGGAGCACCTGTGGTGTGACTGGCTCGTGGTGTTGCTACACCCGACTGCACCTGGTGCATGGCATCCAAGACATCGATACCATCCTTATTGTTCCATGTCAGGCCGGTCTTGAAGTGTTCTTTTACATATTCAGTCATGGATCTGAAAATCTTATAGTATGATTGTACGTATTTCACGTGGTTTGGATCCCTATGTCAGTCAGCATGTACGTTCTTGCTCGATGTCAGAGCTGCTCACTTTTCTCTGTACTCCTTAAGCACCCGATTTCCATTGTACTGAGCTCCGCCTAACGAACTTTCGATAACGTCGGCAGGTCGAGGTTCCACGATCCAACCTAAGCCGATAATACCTTCAGAGACCATTGAAAGGTGGGTGAAGTAAGGTGATGGTCGGTTCGTCTCCTTGATTTCATCAACCTGGGAGATATAGCGATGGATATCAGCCATCAGCTCTGGCTTCCATGGTTCCGGTTTCCTCGCTTTTGTAGTTATGAGTAAGAATGTCCTTTCGGCATGAAAGGCTTGATGTGCAGCTTGTGCCTAGCTAGTGTCAGAACCATATACACTCAAATCCTTCGATGTTTAGTACCTGCTCCTCAACAAGACCACCAATTTGTGAGTGGACATAAGATATGATACTCCAACCCCACGGTTTGCCAAACTGGAGAACCATGAGTGAGCGCGGGACATAGTCAAAAGATTCTAGGTCCTGTAGACTAAGGAAGGGCACATCGGAGAGAGCATTACTCGATGAAGGCAAATATTCTAGGCTTGCTGATTCAGGACCAGTAAAAGCCATCGGAGGCGTATTCGAGACTGCTGGCGCAGTAAGGGGTTCAGATGTCACGTCCACGTCGAACGGACTGCCCACTTGATTTGAATTTGCGATTGGCTTAGCGGTTGGGCTGAGCTTGGAGACTAGTGTTGACCGTCTTCGCCGAGGGAGAGGAGGTCGGCGGACAACAGGCTGATCCCAATCGCATGTTGATTGCGCTTTCTCGCACCGTTTGCAGAAAGGACGCGTCTCATCGCACTTGACTTTCCGCGTACGGCAGGTAGTACAGCCTAGATTGATATGTGCTTAGTAGCCGAGACAAACCTGCGGAAGGAATGAATCATGGTCACAGCATACCAGATTTGGACCGAGGGCCATGCCGCCCAAAACGAAGTGCTAGTGCAGGTTCGGCAGAACAGTCTGGGGTGCTCATCGATTTGATGCTCAGCTGAGTTCACAATGGTTTCGCTTGAAAAGAAAGTAAGATAGTGAAGTGGAGGTTGGGATCTTGAAGTCGCGACTCTCGCAACCTTATCTCGGCAACTCGGAGACTGCCACATTTGCCTTATTGCATACAAATAGCCGAGCTGTGGACAACTCGTTCCATCCGGGGTAATTAAGGTTTCGTTATTCCATATCGGCAAGCACCTGGGTCACCCTGCGGTCTTCCATCGTGAACATCAACCCACTTCCTCAGGGACTTCAGCTTTCGAATTTAGGTCATAGTTCCTGGGTTTCAGTATTTATATACATACAGCTATTCGCAATGCAGGCTCTTTTTGATAGAACATGTTGTCCGACGCTGTTCGAGTCTTACTATATTCTAATTTCAAGACATTCGCCGGAAGCATTAGCATAACTGCCCTCTGAAAACATACCTGTCATGTCTCCCTCAAAAACGACCACTGGAATGCCTCGCGAGCAGCTCCTTCATCATGTGTCTGGTTCTGTTGATGCCCATAGGGCAGTATTGTCAGAAATCAACACCAAGATTCACCAGAACCCGGAGCTAAGATACCAGGAATACCAAGCACACGACAACATCTGTGACTTGCTTGAAAGTCTCGACTACACTGTTGTCCGACATGCACACGGCCTTGAAACATCCTTTCAAGTTGAGTCCGGTAGCGGAGGTCGGCTAGTTGTGTTCAACGCCGAATACGATGCACTTCCAGGAATTGGACATGCCTGTGGTCACAATCTGATTGCTACAAGCTCAATCGCCGCATTCATTGCAACTGCCGAAACCATGGAGAAGGGCAATCTACCCGGACGAGTCCGCCTGCTGGGCACACCCGCTGAAGAATCTGGAGGCGGTAAGATCAAGCTCATCCAAGCTGGTGCGTATGATGGCGTGGACGCTTGCTTGATGGGACATCCAGGACCCTCGTCCAGGCGTACACCCGGAGCCAAGACCAAATTCGACGGCGCTTCAGCAACTCGTTCTCTCGCAAGGAAGCAAGTTCGCGTCACTTTCAAAGGAGAGAATGCACACGCTGGATTTGAGCCTTGGGCAGGAAGAAACGCCTTGGATGCTGTTGTGGCATCGTATGTCAACATATCTCTTTTGAGACAACAGATTCCTCCGTCAGCTCGAATACATGGAGTGGTCCGTCAGGGAGGTGCTGAGCCAAACATCATCCCCGATAGTGCGAGTCTGGAGTATTTTGTCCGCGACACAAGTGCTGACTCCGTACAAAACCTTGCAACCCGCATTGAAAAATGCTTCAGAGCAGGCGCTTTGGCAACCGACTGCTCCGTAGAGTGTGTATGGAACGACGAAGCTGACTATAAAGATCTGCGACCGAACATGACAATAGCTGAAATCTTTACAGAACACATGACATCGCTGGGGAAGACGTATTTGTATGATGCGCGTGCACTTGGCGCAGGCGCTTCCACAGACATGGGGAACGTCTGCTATGAAGTCCCAGGCTTCCATTGTGGCTTTGGCGTTGGGGATGATGTTCAAGATGCTAGTCCACATAACCCGAACTTTGCGGCAGCAGCAGGTACGGTTTCAGCCTTCGAGAATGCTTTGGCATGTGCACAGGGCATGGCTATGACTGCGTGTGATATTCTGATAGACGATGGCCACGCCGAACGTATGCGGACGGAGTTTCTGGAGGAATTTGGGAGAGCTGATACAAAGATCTGACCTAGAAGAAGTCTACTATTATAATCTAAATACTCTGTGCTTTTCTTAGAATGCATCGCCTAAATCACGTAGCGATGAAGGCTACGCATTCTCTGTGTATGCGAACGAGTACACAGAAGGACGTAAAGGGGAGGGCTCCTCGACCAGATAGATGCATGTATTTGATGCAATAAGCCTGTCATACAGCTGATTGTTCACACTCATGCCAAGACCGGCGGAACTGCTTGAATTGCACTTTAGCGCAAATTCACTATTCCTCGACTTCTTGATTCTCAAGGTAAGTCTCATAAGCTCAGTAAGGCGTTGGCAATCTAATTGATGTGTAAAAGGTCCATGCGCTGCAAGTCCTTGAGTCCGGCTGCTTGTTTTACCATAAACTCAATCCTTTCGCTATCAGAAATATCTTAACTGACCGTTACTACCTTGGACCACCATCTGTTTACCACACAATGACCATACAACGAAGTGGAATACAGTTACATCCCCTAACGACTTCGGATGGCAGCGCCATATACACACCACCTTCCAGATCTTCAACCCTCCTGGCCGGCATAAACTACCCACTCGAGGTACCTTACCGCTCGAACGAGATACCAGAAGATACCTATATCGAAGTCAACCTGCGACCGAACAATGCAGTAGGAATGGTCAAGGAGCGACACATTGAGAGCTTGGTAAAGAGAGTGTTACAGAGTGTCATCTTGGGCGAGGAAACCCCACGCTGCATGCTACAATGTACGATTCAAGTCACGGACACACAAATCGATGAATCGTTGCCCGGTGGAGTGAAGAGCGGCGGCCAAGGCGAATCATACCTCGAAACTCTTGCCAGTGCCGTCAACGTCGCGGTTCTAGGTTGTCTGGATGCAGGAGTGCAGATGCTCGGTATTGCTGGTGCGGTCGTGGTATCCATATCACGAGACGGAAAGATCAAGACATGGCCAAGTCTGAAGGAGAGGAAAGCAGCTGAAAGTCTGCACGTGTTCGTTTTTGGCAAGGATGGACAGAACTTGCTGTTTGAAAGTGAAGGACGTTTCGAGATGGAGCAATGGGAAGCAGCAGAAGATGCCGCCAAAGCTGTGGTCGTTGGCAGAGCACAACAAGATGAAGATGTGACGATGGAGGAGGATCGTGAGAGCTTGTTCGCGACAATGAGACATGCCGTCGAAGACAAGGTTGAACGAGAAGGGCGGTGGAGAGGTTGAGTCAGACTGCCCGACACACCATTACCATATACCTGACCGAGCTGGAAACCTGTTATTCGATATTACCATGACATTCCCACCACACAACCGGCAACCTGTTCAAACTTTAGGCCTGGCATCAAAAAAACCCAACCACACAACCAGAACCAACATGCTCAACCACAATAACACTTGAGTCTCCGTGCAGAACCCGGCATACCACGCCCCACAGCTTCGAAACAATAGCCATATTAGCAAAACGTCGCAAAACAAATAACAGGCTACCCAAACCCGTTACTTGACTCTTGTCTCCATACATACTCCGGTCGCGCCGCTGAACCATTGAACCCTTGATGTTGATGGCACACTACATCTTCCCTCTCTACTTGAAGTCTCGACCTTCGCTGTACGAGATAGAGAATCTTCTATCTCCACCGTCATCACATCTCGAAACGCTTCACGATCGACTACGGTTTACAGGAGGGTGATACGATATACTAAACCCAGCTCGGATATATCAAGACACGAAAACCTTCGCGTGCTCGATTTGCTGAGTACGACCTCCACTGGTGTGCGATGGTAGAGAAATGCTGCAATTTAGATGTGGTGGTTTATGCAGCCTTGTTGATTCGATACCTGGAGTCAAATTATATGGGTTCGCGTGAACATGCGGCGTCTGGAAAGGAGGATTAGAAATGCTGAAGACAATGAGCCTGATGATGAAGACGAGTCAGAACTGGAACAATCATATTCAATCATTCAGTGTGAAATTTCCTGAACAAAACGCCAAGTACATCGTGTGACCGAGCTCCTTCGCTCAAGGCCCTCCGTAATCCGATACATCCATTCATCATTCATATCCCATAGTCGTCGTATCACTGGCACATCCATATATCCGCTCATGTTGTGTCATCCAACAGCGCCCACCATGATCATACACAATATCCACCCAGTCTCCAATTCATACATACAACGGCTCCTCTACATGTTCAACAAACTCATCCCATTCTTCCTAACAGGACTACTCGTCCCACCCTTCCCCCCAAATCCCCAACTCAAACCCACCCCTCCCTCCCCTTGTTGCAGATCCCCCGCCTCAGAGACATCAACCCCCGAATCCGTCCCCGAATAAACCCCTCCCGAATCCCCAATATCAATATCCCACGTCTCCTCTCCATCCTCATCCCTCTCCTCCCCATCAACGACCGCAACCTCCGACCACCCTTTCTGTTCCGCACCGCGCACATTCCATCTCAACGCGCGCTGCACACTTTCAACCCATTCATTCGTGCCCGTCATGACAGTGGGGAAAGGGTACTGCGAGGCCTCGAGCGTGACGTAGTCGCCTTGCTTGAGTTCGATACGGCCTTTTCCGTCGAAGGAGCAGTACGCTGAGCTGCGGGAGCGGGTTGGGACAGCGATGCGTAGGCTGAGTGTGTCGGAGAGAACCATTGGTCTGAAACTGAGTGTGTGCGGACATATAGGTGTGAGTAAGATCGCTGGGATGGACGGATGGATCAGGCTGCCGCCCGCGGAGAGCGAGTACGCTGTTGAACCAGTTGGAGTGGAGAATATGCATCCATCGGCTTGGACGACAGTGAGCAATTCGTCGTCGCCGTAGAGTTCGAGGTTCGAGACGTAGGCGCTTGGACCGCGGTCGATGACCAGTTCGTTCAGGACTTCGAATTGTTCGCCTTCTTCGACGGCGGATTTGTCGGCGCTGGAGCGCCAGACCGTGCAGGTGAAGCGCATGCGGAGGTTAACGCGCATTCCCACGTCGCCCATGACGTGGTTGAGGTGGTGTTTGTAGCGGTCGAATTCGAAGTTTGTCAGGAAGCCGAGGCTGCCGAGGGCGAAGGAGAGAATTGGGGGGACGACGCGTTGGAAGAGCCAGGATGTGAAGAGGACGGTGCCGTCACCGCCGAGGGTGAGGACTAGGTCGAATTTGTCCGGGTTGGACCAGCAGAGGTCGGGTGTCCAGTAGCGGAGCATGATTTTGTAGCGTGGGTCTTTTGCGAGGAGACCTTCTGAGTCGAAGCGCTTTGAGTGTTTTAGTTTGGCGTCTACGTAGACGTTGACGCCTACGTCTTTGCCGTAGCGTGGGGTACTGAGAAGCCATTCGGTCAGTTCACGGGTTTTGTGAACTAGAGAATTGTCTCTGGCACGAGTGACGATCATGACGCTACGGACAGCGCGTTTCAGAGGTTTGCGTTGGAGCTGTTTGGAGACTTCGCGAACACCAGTCGCTGTCTGCATAAGACGGGAATGGGAGTAGTCCTCTTCATCGATCTCGTCAAGAATTTTCTGGATGTCGACTACGCTTTCAAAGCGCTGGTGGAAGAAGCAGGGAGAGCGAAGGAAATTTGACGACAATGCGAGGGGCGGTACCGATGTTGTCGTGGGCTGCATGTTTGCAACTTGGGCAGTTATGGATGGGGAAGCTTGAGCGGAGGAAGGTTGCGACTGTTGTATCTCGAGCTGCGAGGACATCGAAGGGAAGTTGGTAATGCCATGAGGACCTGCAATCTGCCGTGAAGCCAAGGCCTTGAGAATGGTCTGTCGAGGAAGATCCATTGAACCACGTTTCTGTCTGCGCTCTGCAGGGGGTAGAAGTGACACACAGGCTTTGGCTCTTGTTATCGTGTCCATATCGTGAGCTTGGGCATATTGTGTGGACACGGGAGGTAATTGTTGTTTTTGATCGTCTCGTGGGATGTGCGCAGGCTGTGAACTTTGTTGATTCAGATTCGTTGCATGTTGTTGGAGGCTCAGCTCGGTCAATTGTTGATGAGGAACGATCACATTTTCATGGGATAAATTCGGATGGCTACCAGAACATTCGTCGTTGTCATTTGGAGTGATATCGGTAGTTGTGACGGGGAGGGGATGTGGTGTAGTCATGATGGCAGGGCCTTATCTAAGTTATATTTGGAGACCTCGGGACGTTCAATAATTCTTCGCAGGCCGGAAAAAACAGCAACACGCGAGTGACGCAGTCAAGCAATGTTTGCGGTTTAGTGGCTTATGCTTCGGCCCGCTAGCTCGACCGTTCGGAACACCGAAATTGTCTGGAAGGCTGAGAAGTGTAAATGAAACTTGAAGTAGTTGCACCTGGTGCTGGTCATATATGGCCGTGCATTACTCAAGTTGGTCTCTTTGCATCACAAACATGAACCAATGTTGTCGTGAGAAGAATCAATGCAAACAACTTCAAGCACCTGGTGTGTGAAGGAGTGATTCGTCAGCCAGACCAGACCCAATCTGGACGAGCCCGATGCCTCGCATCTCAGGGGTTGCGGCACCTAGGACCGCTAGTCCTCATATTAATTCGTGATGAAACATATATTTGCCCGTCTCAGTGTTGTCGCACGACCCATTTGTGACGGATCAATGTGATGCGGCGGCTATCACTACTACCAAGTCATTCATTCACCATCATCGCCCGTGTCCTTCAGCTGCTTTCAAGTGGTTAGTTACCAGCAGGTTTTTCGTTCGCCAGCGACACTCACAACAGCCAGAGCCGCACCAATAGGGTTTGACACCAATAGTCATTGGTCTTTGTAAATTGACAATCAAGAAGTGCTGGTTAAGAGAGTGGTGATTGCGAAGAACTTCCGCCACCATCACAATCAATCCTGTGGCAACACGACCTTGGAACTCGTGAACATGCTCAATCTACATGAGTGGTGGAACTCTGACCAGTACTTGGTGCATAGAACTCTGGCACGGAAAGACGTATATCACTCGTTGTGATTACAGATCAGTACTGGTCGTACAGGAGATCGATTGTGTGCAGAGTTTCTGGTCATTGCAACGGAAGGTCTCTCAAGAACATTCTACGTTATAGCCTTTTATCGTAAATTCCTGATTCTGTCCATTTGCTCCTGTATCACTGGTGTCTCTCGGTCAAGGTACGCTTGTAATCGTTCTAAGAAAGTCTCCCCGTTCCACGTCTCACTCGATGTTTGGACTGAATTCTTGTGATTGTACCTCTCCTCCTCTTCTGCCGTAGCTAGGACAGGTACACCATTCTGCTCTATCGCGAATGATGCAGCGATGTTAGCATATATCATGGCAACCACAATTCTCTGTATTCTCACCATATCCCTCGCGTTGAATGACATGTCCTGGACTGGTTTAGAGTACAGATCTTCCGACATCAGTTGCCATCCTAGGCTGGAACAGATCAATTTCAAGCTTGGATGACACACGTTGAAATGGACATTGGTCATCGATACCGCCAATGCACCCAGGTAGGTATTGCCTCCACCAGTAGGATCAACTACCAGACCAGCTGTAGACTGTGTGTGGTAGGCCATCAGGTGGACAGACACTATCCGATGCCTTGGAGACAATTGATTCGATGTACCGACAGATGATGTTAGTGCTGGCTTGATCCGAAAGTATGCTGTGCTGCCGTTGCCTCCCTCGCGAATGATTGGAATGGTATTTGACTCATTTTGCTCAGCAGTCTCAGATGGATCCCAGCCCATAAACTTGCTAACGAGTTCGACCTGGCTTACATTTCCCTCCGCAGGAAAGAAGAGTTTCAATTCATCATGGTTAGGACTGATAACAGAGCAGTTTTTAGCTGCAAGCTGCAGTGATGTAAGCTCTTCGGGAGAACACAGATCAGGTATGGGTTCCCATACAACAACCGGATCTCTGCATCGCTCGCTGATGCTTGCTCTCGCTTCGTTCAGTTTCGTTGTGATGTCTATGCATCTTTGAGAAGAGCACACCATATGAAATGAGTCTGACATGGTCTGAGCTGGGTTGAGAGAGCTCACTTCGAGTCTTATCTTAGGCGTTGTATATTTGAAGTCACGCCATTCGTTCGCTCCGTAGCCATTCCACGCTCGTGTCGTGAGTCGACTCATGTCTCGGCGAAATACACAATTTGTGTTCCAACTGTCGATGGTGTCCTTGATGGAGGTCGGAAAATCAGCGCCTATATCCACAATCCATGATATAGATCTTGCCAGAGAAACGAATGGAGAGACTGCGAGTCGAGCTCCGAGGACAGCATACGTGCCTGCTCCACCTATCAAATCATGTTTAGTTGGTGGAGGATTGGGAGTTTTCCATTCTATTTCATCAACAATGAACATGCCAAACGTACAGAATGAGACTGTCACCGCTGGATGAGCCATGTTACGCGCTAAGAGTTGTTGAGATGTGAGAATTAGTCCAGGATATTTGAGAGACACAGAACAACAATAGCAATCATGCTGAGAATAGAGCCTTGTGGTCTGAGAGCATCATAGCTGATCTCATGACACCTGCATGCTTACAGCCATACTTGGCTGACTGTTGTGTAGTTCATTGCGGTTGTTATTGTTTGGCGAGATCGTCATGCAAAGCTTGGAATATCGATACAGGAAATATAGCAGTGAAGATGCATTGAAGGGGGATCATGGTGGAGCGATATAAATACATGGATAGCTCAGACGGCAAATCCCGTGAATTTGAGTTCCCAGGCTCGCCGCAAGCTGCGCCGATCAGGTCAGGCATTTATTTACATGGCAACTGCGATCCAGGATTACGAACACAACTGAGCACGTCTGGTCTGTGAATACAAGCTTTTGTTACTCTTCTTTCTTACTCATCATGGCTCAACAGGGCAATATGCACAACCTGACAACTCTAATAAAGCGGTGAGTTGCTGGAAATGCTACAGACGTGCTCTAACCATTGCTGACAACGATCAAAGATTAGAAGCGGCAACCTCCCGACTTGAGGATATTGCTGTGTCCGTAGATGGTGCTTCAGTCGGGGGACTCAACGGCGCTGTTAGAGATCCTCAGATTACAGCGGCTGCCACAGAATCATCGACAACCCTTCCTCCAATTCCAGAAGCCAAGCCAGCAGAGCCTCTGCCAAAGTCCATAGATGATTTCGATAGAATAATCGAAGGAGAGGTTGCCGAGTTCCTTGAAGCCAGCGCAAAGATTGGTGGTCTTGTTGAGGAGCAGGTACTAAACATCGAAGGATTTGAGTGTATATGGTTCTGACACTAGCTAGGCACAAGCTGCACATCAAGCCTTTCATGCCGAAAGGACATTCTTACTCATAACTACAAAAGCGAGGAAACCGGAACCATGGAAGCCAGAGCTGATGGCTGATATCCATCGCTATATCTCCCAGGTTGATGAAATCAAGGAGACGAACCGACCATCACCTTACTTCACCCACCTTTCAATGGTCTCTGAAGGTATTATCGGCTTAGGTTGGATCGTGGAACCTCGACCTGCCGACGTTATCGAAAGTTCGTTAGGCGGAGCTCAGTACAATGGAAATCGGGTGCTTAAGGAGTACAGAGAAAAGTGAGCAGCTCTGACATCGAGCAAGAACGTACATGCTGACTGACATAGGGATCCAAACCACGTGAAATACGTACAATCATACTATAAGATTTTCAGATCCATGACTGAATATGTAAAAGAACACTTCAAGACCGGCCTGACATGGAACAATAAGGATGGTATCGATGTCTTGGATGCCATGCACCAGGTGCAGTCGGGTGTAGCAACACCACGAGCCAGTCACACCACAGGTGCTCCCGCGCCTCCTCCACCTCCGCCTCTACCCAATCTGAATGACAATGGAGTGCCTACACCCCCTCCTCCTCCACCAGCCGGAGGCGCAGCAAAAGGTGGAGACATGACGGCGATATTCGATCAATTGAACCAAGGAGCAGCTGTCACAGCCGGTTTGAGAAAAGTCGACAAATCAGAAATGACACATAAAAACCCTGCATTGAGAGCCGGAAGTAGTGTACCACAGAGGTCGGGTTCCCAAACATCCACAGATTCTAGGTCGAAATCTCCCATGCCCGCAAGGAAGCCTGATAGCCTGAAGTCTAAGAAGCCAGGCAAAAAGGAGCTTGATGGTAACAAATGGATCGTCGAAAACTTCGAGAATACTGGCAACGAGATCATTGAGATACCGGCAGAACTCAACCACAGCATCATCATATCGAAATGTTCCAAATGCATAATACAAGTCAAAGGCAAAGCTAATGCCATTTCCATCGACAATTGTACGGGTTTATCCCTCCTAGTACAATCCCTGGTGTCCAGTATCGATGTGATCAAGTCACCAAAATTCGCAGTGCAGGTCGACGGTGTGCTGCCGACAATTCTGCTCGACCAAGTGGATGGTGGCCAGATTTACTTACAACCAGCTAGCATGAAGTCTCCTCCGGAAATCGTTACCAGCAAGTGCAGTGCGATCAATATTGTAACACCACCAGTCGGTGCTGAGGACGACAGCAGAGAAACACCTCTACCCGAGCAACTCAGATCCTATTTCCAAAATGGCAGACTCCTCACTGAGGTGGTTGAGCATGCTGGTTGAGTGAAGCCAATAGCGTCAATTGGAATTTCGTGCACAATATTGTGTACTGTAAGATAGAGAACACTGTAACATCAAGCAGTGGAGAGCTTTGTGAGCAAGTAATATCACACCTAGTTCAGTTACTGAGTGCGATCACATTTCGTACTTCTCTTCATCGTTTGACACTTTCTCGTCCACTGCACGGCCGAGCATTCGTTCTCCTTTTCACTTGAACATTGCCGAAGTTAAACCGCCCTACTGTAACCCATCTTCATACACGTTGTTTGTACCTATCCCTGCATGCTCGACTATCCCCTACGTTCCCACCCGACGATGCTGTAAGTTCAGTACTGTAAACCTCTACTCATGGTCATAGTATGGCACCCAAACCCAGCACAAAAGGCGAATACATCGAAACCGAAACCGGCAACAAAATCGCCCGTGCCGCTCAGATCGTAGGCGCAAAGCACATAGTCTTAGCCGGCAAATGTGTCATCCAACAAGGCGTCGTGATCCGTGGTGATCTCGTCAGACCACCACAATCCGCTTCTTCCTCCTCATCATCATCAACAACATCCAACTCTCTCGACCCATCATCCGCCGCAACAACCGCCGCCAAGAAACCATCCCAGCCAAACTCAGTCCATCTAGGCCGCTACGTCTTCATCTCACCCAACTGCACTCTCCACCCTCCATCCCGCAGCGACAAAGGCTTAGACGGGCAATTACACGTCTCGTACTACCCACTCCGGATATCGGATTACGTCTTCGTAGGCGAAGGATCGAACATCAGAGCCGCAGAGATAAGGAGTAACGTCTGGATTGGCAAGGGCGTGACGGTGGGGAATTTTGTCGTTATTAAGGAGAATGTGAAGGTTTTGGATGGGGCGGTGTTGCCGGCGAATTCGGTGTGGGCTAGTGGGTGTGTTGTTGCGGGGGCGCCGGCGAGGGTTGTGGGGGAGTTGGCGGAGGCGTGGGGGGGAGGAGGGACGGGAGTTGGGACGAGCGGGGATGAGTTGGTTGGGGTTAGGGCGAGGGAGAGGTGGGCTGGGGTTGGGAATAAGAGGTGAGGATTTTCTGTTGTTTGGGCTTGTGAGAAAGGGGTTTGCTCGGTTTATGATGGGATGGATATACATCTTCTGCATGAGCGACTTTTGGGCTCGGAGTTTCTGGTCATATACGTCAGATGCATTTCTACAGAACACACGCCGACACTACAAATGCTGTTCACAACTAGTTTGACGAAGTCCTCAACACAACAACTCCTTTCATCATCCTCTCTATTGACCACGAACCTACCTCACAACAGCAACGAGCGTTCCGCCTATACCGCAAGCGACACAAAACTCAAAATTGAGGCGGTTAAGAGTGCTAAAATGGCTGAGCTCCGCGGAAGAAAAAGACACCGAGCTGAGAAGGTGCAGGTGTTTATAATGAATACGTTGGCAACCTGTTCTACTCGCCTTGATCAAGCCATCTGCGACACACACCCTCCCAAAGAAAATCAAGGCCCTCCTCACCCTTCTCAGCCTCAGCCAATTTCCATAACCTCACTCTCCGGTCCGATCCGGGTAATTCATTCACTGGCACCTGTCTCACACCCTGCTTATCCACGAGCAGTCCGGTATCCGTTTGCCGGAAATCATTGCACAGAGCCGTTCCGTCCGTCACGAAATCAATCACTTTACGGCGCCACATTCGAATAATTTGGACGTACTCTTGGCTCAATCTGTCTTCGTATGCGCCGAGCAGGGCGACGATGTCCCACGTATGACTTGTGTACTCATTTTGCGGTAGTAGTCCCTTGAACGGATTTCCCAGGTCGAACATTTGGAAATAAGTCTTGGTGTCTGTTTGTTTGAGACCCGTGGCTTGGGAAATGGTGGCGGATATGAAGCCGATGTCGCTTTCAAAGAGGCATATTTTGCGCAGGGCGTCGTCGTCTTTGTCGTTTTGGGAGATGTCGTAGATGTTTAGGAGTTCGTCTGGCGATTTGAGTGTCTTGTTTGCGATTTTGATGAAGCCCTCAGCATGGTCTTTGCGGTCTGGACTGTTGTGCGTCATGATGTAGGAGATGCTGCCGTCGTAGGTGCATGTGCTTACTATTTGGGATTGGACCCAGTTTACTTGGGTGGGTGGATGGGAGCGCATGAGTTGCATGGTTGGCCGGTCGTATGGGAGGACCTCTGAGGAGGTGCAGGGGGCGCCTACGAAGTTCGCGGCTCGTAGCTTGTCGAGATCGGCTTTGTGCATGTCTTGGGCGATGTCTTTGGCGCTGCGGTTTTTGGTTGATATTTCCATCTTCTCGGCGCATTCAAGGAAGGTGGATTGGTAGTCCGAGGGGCTCTTGGCGGGCATCGTTACTAGTGTTCCTGATAACGTGATTGAGCGGTTGTACATAGAATCTTTGAGGCCGGAGAGGTTGTGTAGGCTGAGACTCTCACCACCAGCCGACTGTCCTAGAGCGGTTACGTTGTTGGGGTCACCGCCAAAACCAGCAACGTTTTGCTTGATCCATTCGAATGCACGGAGCTGATCATGGAGTGCATTGTTTGCAGGCATCAGATCTGGAGCTTCTGGGGAGTGAAGGAAGCCAAGAAGGCCGAGGCGGTAGTTGACTGAGATGAAGACAATGGGCTTGTTGTTGTTCAGTGCTTGTAAACAAAAGGTGGTCGGATCGAGCCATCGCCGCTCGCCGGAACCAAGGAAGAACGCTCCTCCATGGATGAAGACTACCACCGGCAGCTTGTGGTTCTGGTCAATATCTAGCGGGCGTGTTACAGTCAGTCGCAGACAATCTTCCGTCTGCTCCTGTTCCGAGACATCATCTTCTGGTAGCTGGTTGTTCTCTGCATCACTCTGTGCAGCTCCTGGAAGCTGAATACTCGAGGGCCCAATTGTGGTTGCATCGTATTTGGTAGAGCTGTTATGGTTTGGTAGCTCTTTAAGCAGCTCGGATCTGGCAAATCGCCTCGAGATAGACGCATATGGAAGCGAATAACACCGATACAGCTTGTCTTTGATGATTGTGCCAGTGATTGCACCAAGGAGGGGATGGCGTAGAACTGAAGTCATGGTGGTAGGGTTGTCCCTACTAGATCATACCAATGAGCTGGATATCCCAGCAGCCTTCTGATATGCTTTGATGTTTCCATGTCTTTATACTGTCTGCACAATACATGTAGTCTCACGTCAGTACATCATGACGATTACATTATCAAAGGCAGCGGATTCGAGTACCTGCCCAAGCATACCACGTGCCGCCAAGAAACACAAGCTCCTCGGCTCAAATCCGTCGAACAGCAACGATGCCCCTCTCCACCCTGAATCTCAAGCTAGGATATAATAGTTAGC
>Ga0115848_100240_pt1 | contig 19104 bp, 22 predicted proteins | sample InSIn3gowninarea_FD_83862 | JGI IMG/M metagenome (GOLD analysis project Ga0115848, IMG submission 83862) | reverse complement strand
GCCCCACTCTGAGCCACAGCATCAGCTACAGCACTACTGTGAAACCGTCCAAATGGACCAGAAATAAGTGACGAGCGAGTTATGTTGATTGATGGTCAAAGATTATTATCAATTCCCATTGTTGGTAAATCTTTGCCAATGTATCCCCAACACCGTTGCTAATTGATCATTTACGGTGACTCGGGGTACCCAGTATCCCAAAGCCATGGAATCCGTTCTCGTGTCGTTGCTGTTGCTCCACAGGGCGATGTGTGTGCTTATAGGCCAGACGTCACAAAAGGCTACATCTTCTCTGCACCTGAATCATTGTCGATCGTGATGTTACATATTACATGCCGGACAAGATCCTCATTATAGACACCGATCCCATGGTTCTGGCGCTTGTCTCGTTCGCATCAGTGCCGCGTTATGTGGTTGTCCATATCGTTCACAGCTGTCCATCACCAGTCTTTCATTCCTCCTGCCTTTCGTCCATTTCGCTTCCATCCCTCGGCATCCAGTTGTACTTGTTCGCCCTCAGGGTATCGATTATTTCCTCCGGCAAAGATCCTTCGACCTTCACCGCATAAACACCAGGCTGATAGTCCGTCAATCGTAGCCATCGAGCGACCCATGAGGCTTGGGGTTCAGCGAGGGTGATTACGCCTTCGAAAACTTGTGAAGTACATTCTTGGATCGCGTCATTGCTGCCCTTGAGTTGGAGAATGTCCTCGCAGTTTGGACAGCCGTTGTTGAGGAACTGTTTCATTGATTGAACAATACTGCAGACCATGCACGCGCGCATGGATTTGGATGTGAGAGACATGGTGAAAGGTCGAGGGAGGTACGATACAGGTGTCACAATAATCTTCCTTCCAGATATGTAGAAGCAACGGACACAATTGGGCGAGCTTTCATAGAAACGTCCAGACAATTACGCTGACATGGAATGTCAACACTGGCATTTGCACATGAAGTGTAGGCTTTCATATCAAACGGAGCAAACACACCAACTCGGTGCTAACCCTAGGTGAGCTACGTCATGATCGACACAGGAAACGATCAGCAGAAATCCAATAGAGAGCTGTCCCTCCGTTCCGTGCAAAGACTCTCAAGAACCAGCAATTTTGAGTTCTGGACCCTTCTAGCCTCCGAGCCACGGAATTTGCCTGATATCGTTTTACCAGGCCTCGCGCGGCGAGGCACGAGACACCAAATAATTGCAATCAAGTTCAGTCGAACTTTTGCTTAACATGTTGCAATAACACGTAGCTTCACTCTCACTACAACAGTTCGAACACACCTCTACCTCCTTGACATACGATGGCTACAGATACACTAAAGGCTGAGGCCGTGGTCCTCAAAGACAAAGGCAACAAGGCATTCAAAGAGCACGACTGGCTAGGTGCCGTTGATTTCTACTCACAAGCCATCGAGAAGTACGACTCCGATCCGGCCTTCTACTCAAACAGAGCGCAAGCCAATATCAAGCTTGAGTCATATGGCTATGCAATTGCGGATGCCACGAAGGCGCTTGACCTCGACCCGGCCAATGTAAAGGCGTACTGGCGGAGAGCGATTGCCAATACTGCTATCTTAAACTCACAGGCTGCTCTGCGAGACTTCAAAATCGTTGTAAAGAGGGAGCCGAACAACAAGGATGCCAAACTCAAGCTTGCAGAGTGCGACAAGATGGTCAAGCGCATACAATTTTTGAAGGCTATCGAGGTTGGCGATCCGCCCTCAGCCTTTGCAGACCTAGATATCGACTCTATACAAGTGGCTGACGACTACGATGGTGCCAAACTAGGGGACAGTATGACACAAGAATTCATAGATGATATGATTCAGAGGTTCAAGGATGGCAAGCAAATACACAAGAAGTATGTCTACCAGATAATAAAGGCGGTGAGAAATATTGTTTATGATGAACCAACTATGGTTGAAATGGAGGTCAAGCCAAAGACTACATTGACTGTGTGTGGTGATACACATGGACAGTACTTCGATCTTCTCGAAATCTTCCGGTTGAATGGATTCCCAGCCGAAGATCATGCTTACCTGTTCAATGGTGACTTCGTGGATCGCGGGTCTTGGTCCTGCGAAATTGCACTGCTCCTATATGCATACAAGTGGTTACGACCGAATTGCTTCTTCCTGAATCGAGGCAACCACGAAACCGACGACATGAACAGGGTGTACGGCTTCGAAGGAGAATGCAAGGCCAAATATAGCGAACGTGTATTCAAGCTGTTTTCAGAATCTTTCTCGGCACTACCACTAGCGACACTGGTTGGCAAGAAATACTTAACGCTACATGGAGGCCTGTTCTCTGATGACAAGACATCTTTGGACGATATCCGAAAACTGAACCGACATCAGCAGAGGCAACCCGGTCAAGCTGGCCTCATGATGGAGATGCTATGGACTGATCCACAAACTGCACCTGGACGAGGACCTAGCAAGCGAGGTGTTGGCCTGCAATTTGGACCTGATGTGACTAAAAAGTTCTGTGATAACAACGGGCTTGAGGCTGTCATTCGGTCACATGAGGTCAGGATGGAGGGGTACGAGGTTGAACACAGCGGAAAGTGTATAACAGGCAAGTCTTATCTATGGCAGTAACATGAATTTCACACTGACAATTCACCAGTCTTCTCAGCACCTAAATATTGTGATACAACAGAAAACAAAGGCGCATACATCAATATTGGTCCCGAGCTAAAACTCGAATATCACAAGTTTGACGCTGTGCCGCATCCAGATATCAAGCCCATGGTAAGCAGGAGTTCTCCATATGTCAAATTACGCTAATAGTATCATAGGCATATGCTCAAAACTCTCTCATGTCGATGATGTAGAATAGAATTAGCAAAAGATTGTCCCGTATACGGCATAGCAACTGGTATCGAAAACAGAGAAAGTGGCGATCCTGAAGTCGTTCAGCAACGCATCATCGACCACAGCCGATGGCCTACAAAGATCTCTAGGCATAGATAGACATTGAGACAAGAAAAGGTTCGACACGCTTTATCATACCTGAGGTAACTGGATTTCACGATGGCATGACTTGGTACTCAAATTTCAAGAATTTCTGCATAGCGGCCTGGATGGATGTATACATAAGCATTGAGAATTCACAATAATCTTTGACCATCAATCAACATAACTCGCTCGTCACTTATTTCTGGTCCATTTGGACGGTTTCACAGTAGTGCTGTAGCTGATGCTGTGGCTCAGAGTGGGGCATTTTCGGCGTTGGGCATTGGAAGTTGCGCGGGTTCCTACCTAGTCAAGCTCCTTAACTGGACTACGTATTGAAAGTGGAATTTTTGATTGACCACTACCTGAGTAACAGTAGATAACGAACACCAAGATCAACTCGGTCACTCCCGCCTCTTTCCAAACAACTTGAATCGGGTAGACTACGTCAGCTCAAATTGCCCTTCTAATGTGAAATGCCCAGCTCTTCCGCTTTTTGCACCTCCCGTCGATATCGGTCAGCAGATGCCACCCTCATACCGTGACCCCATTTCACAAAGATAAGAGGTGTCAGTACTTGAGCGAGGCCCGCGAAAGCTGCGATCAAAAACGCATTCTGATACCCCAGATTGACAACCCAGGGCGTCACGCCGTAGCCAATAGCAAAGCTCATGGTGTTTCGAATGACGATGACGCTGACTATAGCGTCGGCACCCAGATCCTTGTACGAGTCGATGCAGTAGGAGATGGGCAGCTGAGCCGCAACTGAGCACGACAAGCCAACGAGGCCCATGGCGAAAACCAGACCGAACCAGTGGACGCCGTGTGCCGCACCCACCCCATATTGGATCAATGCCCATGGGACCACGACAACAAGCACAGAATAGAACCAGAGACGGTGCTCGGATTCCCAGACACCGTTGTTGCGACGGGCGAGTCGTAGGACTAGTTTATCGGCCAAAGTTCCGGAGAGCAAGGAGCCGATACAAACTCCTATGATGGGTGAGAAATATGTCAATCCTACCATGGATCTTTCATGGTGATGTATGTTAGTCAACAAAATTTCGCACTCACTCAGACGAGACAAGAACTTACGGAGCAAAATGGTATGGTGCACCGCTGAGAATCAGTGACGAAGTCGCGTTGAGAATGTTGAACCAGATCAGCGAAGCACCGTACATGAAACCGCAATAGGCGATGATGGGAAACCTCATAAGCCTGAGCGGACGCACGACGCCGAACAAGAAATGCCGCACAGGTTTTGGCTTGTTGAAGATCCTGAGTTTGGCCGCAAAGCTCTTCGTCTGGCCTTGAGGACGACTCGACACTGGATCAAGAGAAATATCTTCAAGCATATCATGCTTGTCGTCGTGAAATTTTTCCTCCTCCTCATGGGCATGGTGATGAGTAGCTCCCGCAGCTAGCTGTGCCTCATCGTTCAGGATCGAATGTCGGGTGTAATTGGTCTCTTCCATGAAAAAGAAGCAAAACACAAAACCAATTGCAAGCCAGATGGCGCACCAATACTGTTATTTCCATCAGTCAGCCATATTCCCTGACGTGATCGGCAACTTTGGGCCTACGTACCTGTACCCACTCCCAGCCCATTCCATCGTTGATGAAACCGGAGAAGACTGGTGCAAGGAAGCCGGCCGTGTACAAAATTAAAGCGTATATGGCCATGTACGTTCCACGTTGATGGGAAAAGTATACATCAGAGATGGAAATCTCCGCGAGAGCTTCGCTTGGAGCTGCCAGAATCCCTTGAGCGACTTTGCTGCCCCACCAGGAGCCTGAGGTCCTCACGTAGGGGACCGAGACGGTGACGCCCTATACACTGCGTTTAGTTCGATCCTCGTTTTGTTCCGGCAAGGAGATGTCCTACAATGGATAGCAATAGAGAGGCAAGGTAAACAGGTCGCTTTCCGAAAGTCTGCGCGGCGGGCTGCCTGGAGAAGGGGGTCAGCTTTATCCACCAAAGTTCCTTGTTCAATGTAGCCTACCATAACAAGCAGCCCCATCCCATCATTAAAAACTGATAGCCGGTTCCGGCATTGAGATCTGGTTGGTGAGTCAGCGTCTGCGGATGTATCATGTATGGTAAATGTTTACCAGCAATGGTGAGACCGGTGTCTTGTGAAATCGGCACGATGATCGAGTAGACACAAGACACCGCCAACCCAATCATCAAGAGATACACAATCAGCGAGACCGTGGACAGTAACTTTCGTCTCGATGACCAGTTCAAAGGGTCATCTGGGTCGTTCGATGGGGCAGGCACGAGGACTATGTCCGCAAGATTCTTCCCTTTAGCATGCTTAACAGCTAAGGTACCCTGCAAATCTACAAGGTGCACAGTGCCTGGGACGACAGAGCTTGCAGCCATTTGCGTGGTCGAGAGATGCCGCCGAATTGAGATACCTCCTTACCTCATGCCCTGCATTTTCCTTGGAGATGGTCATCTTATATGCGGCCACGAGAGTTAGCTCTGGGGACGAGCGTAGGTGTTCGAAAGTGACCAGGAGTATAAGTTTCCCCAACATGAAAACCCCATAGCGGAGAAGCAGCTCTCCCTTCCCTGTCTACCCCGGGTTTGTTAGCAGGTCGCCTAACCTTATATCAGCTACTAAGTTTGTTCTGGGCAGGCAACAATTGGATGGGTTGCAATATTGTGAGCCGTTGTGACGAGGAAGCAACCAAGAATCCCCGCGTGGACGGCGGTGACCGCAGTACAATTCAGGCACTGGCCGTGCTTGAAATTTCCCATTAGTGCAACGGCAGCAGGAGTAAATATTCCCCACAATCGGGTGTTGTGCTTCGCATTGAATGAGCCTGGTTGTCAAGTCCCGTAAAGCAAGGGCAAAAGTATGGTATCGAAAGGACCTATGAAAGCAAGTTTTGTAAGGTTAAAAAAAAGCACGACTGCCATTTCAAGGCCTGTCAGCATTATAAGCTAGGATTCTGGCATAGCAAAATCTGATGGAACCGGATCAATACCATCTCTGCGCCTCGGCATGATCTGGGCAAGCTGGGTTGATATCCTTAGGGGTACTTACCCCGCAGCCGATCTGGGTCATGGGTATGATGCCTGCAAGTCGACAATGATATCCAAAGATCAAAGTGATAGGCATTCCAGCAAATGTGCTATATAGTGCCCTCCGACTTACAGTATACTAAGACGTTCAATATCGGTACGAGTTGCACGTCACTCTCGGTTCATACATATTTACCAATCGATGCAGCTACGACCTGGACACTATACCGATTCGGGCTACTATCTGATGTTGAAGGGTGTTCATTGGTTCAAAAAACGAGCAACTGCTGCCGACCGCAGTGCCCACCGCAACTTGATTTAACATTAACAGTTGGAGGGGGGCACTGTAATCTAACTGCCAAGCATTTCCGCAGTCCAGGGTGCCGGGATAGCTCCCATAGAGGCAGTTACAACACACTATACCATGACAAACTCGTCGAGTGAACACGATAATGTTCCTAGTGATATACACAAAGAGCCCGCACTCAAGTCATTCCTCGACAATCTCCCAGCCCCTACAATAAAGGCGCCGAGTTCACTAGTACAATTCGACTCAGTGGTTGACTCAGCCTTGAGTAGTACGACTCACACTCTTCATCATCATGTACTCCATCCTCTTCACTGGCTTTATCACGTGCACATGACGGTAAAGTAGCAGTACTGCAGCATCAATAGTGAAGGTTACTGGTTACTTCTTCGTTGAGGTCAAATGCCACCAGAAGTCCGAGGAAAGATAGTGGACCACGTGATTGTGGTTGGAAGATGCGGACAGTCTTGGCATGGATAGTCAAAACTGGGCGGTTCCGAGTCGCTCCCACTTGATCGCCCGGTCAACGTCGATTATATTGATTACTTTGATCATGGACCACTTGATTAGCTGCAGCACATTGTCAACCTGCATGGTAAGCAGACCATGTGCTACAGCTACAGAAAGTATATTACAGGCAGCTTGACAAGGGGAGATGGGAGTGGCAGGACCTGTTACACAAAAGTGTCGCTGTTCCAACAACACAGCCACTTGAGAAGTGGGAGCGAGCGACGCCACCACGCTGCGGACAGAACCGTGAGTACTATAGCCTGTCTGAAAGGAATGTAGACGAGCTGTCAGAGAGACCAGTGAAGCTGCAGGCGATTTGAGGGTGATAAGGGCAAGAGCCAGCTTGATAATATCAGAACTATCATGAAAGAGCAGAAGATCTTAATTGGTGACTCTGTTCATATGGTGTTAACAAGCTGGCATCAGACCATGTCTAAAAACTTTGAAGCGCAGGCTCGATCTTAAACGAGATACACACCGGTCAGGTGGAGGACTAACTTTGCATTTCATGCTCTCGGCGTTCAAAATATAACCTTCCTCGTGAGTAGCCAATCACATGTGAGTATCGTGTTTGTTTGAACGCCGAGAGTGTCGAGACTCAGCTGAAAGCGATCGTCGAGGCTCGCCTGAAGGCGACGGTGCTCAGCGCAGGACGCCTGAATCATGGTACACTGTGGGTGTTTATTAATACTGCATCAAGAGGCCGAATTCCCATGCTGGTGCTCACCTTTCATGAATCTGTAACTTCCGATCAAGCAAACATTGTTGATCCAAGCAGCAACACAAAAAATGGCCACAGCAACAGATTGCGATTTCCTGGCCAAAATTGCCTTCGGACCAGATGGACGGGAGAAGTTCTTCAACAACCCTTCCGGCCAGCTCGACTCGTACCACTTCACACCACATGATGTGCACGATACCTACGACGCCATCGATGTTAACAAGAACCAGGAATTGAAACAGGATGGAAAAGTTGTCTTGATTACTGGTGCTCGGGGAATTGGCAGGGTAAGCAAGCAATTCACTACCACTTCCGTTTCCCACCATGCTTAGTCGGACACGAACGTCGTTGTCCCCATCGCACACCACATGTCGTGGCTAACCTGATATCGACAGGCTATCGCAGTTGCCTTCGCCAGAGCTGGTGCAAAAGCTATAGCCGTTGGTGCTAGGACTGAATCTCAACTGGAAGAGACACGTCAGGAGATTCTGAAAGCTAATCCAGACACTCAAGTACACGTTCAACACCTCGACGTGACGTCTGACGAGAGCGTGAAATCCTTCTTCAGCACTGTGAAAGCAAAGTTCAAGACCATTGACATAGCGATCAGCAACTCCGGAGCAAATGACAACCCTGCCTTAGTCGCTGATACTGATAGCGAGACATGGTGGAATGAGATTGTAAGTAGGCTTTTTTGGGTCCCGCCTGACCTTTAGTTCCGGAGGCTAACGAAGATATTGTATCATGGTAGGAAGTCAACTTGAAAGGCACCTATCTCATTTCTAAGTACTTTATGCGGTCTCTGGCCGGTCAGCCAGGCACACTAATCAGCATCTCCTCATCCCAAGCAGTTGTCGCAGTTCCCACACAGACAGCATACTGCAGCAGTAAAGTTGCAGCTATGCGACATTTGGAGTGCGTTCACTTTGGTCAGTACAGATCCCTTCCTCGCCCTCTTACCATTCTTCAAAACCTGCAACTGACCCACATATAGAAGCACCGAATTTGAGGGTTTTTTCAGTCCACCCTGGTCTAGTCGACACAGAAATGTCCCGCAAACACGGCACCACGCATAAATGGGCTTGGACGTACAGCACACCAGATTTGGTGGCGGGAACAGCATTGTGGTTGACCACAGCTAGGGCAGAGTTCTTGAGAGGTAGGTGGATTAGTGCGGAGTGGAAGGTCGATGAATTGGAGGCGAAGGCGGATGAGATCGTGAAAGGAAACTTGTTGAAGTCGGCGTTCAATGCGAGGTTGGGCAAGGAGGGACCGTGAATGTGTGACAATTAACATGGGCTCAAGTAAAAAGCATCGGCGTGCGCTCCTGCATGTTATATGCATTTGCTAAAGCCATCCACCTAGGTAGGTATCTACTCATGAAGTCTCTTACTTCCCCCAAACTCGGCTTTCAACTCACGGCGGACAATTGACTTGACCTTCCCCTCTCATGACAGTTAGCACTATGGTTGTCTTACTTCACGGAATATAATTGAGCTTCTACCCAACTTCGACTCCCCAATATGACCATTGTGGCATTGTAGTGGCCATCAAGATTCAGCAAAGACAAGGGAAATGCTGTAAATATGCTTGCTTCCACCACAGTCTCTGATCCAACGTTATCCACTGTCCTGGTATATAGACAAAGGGTATGTATACATGGCTCCATTCGTCTCACTTTGACAATCACGGCACGCTTGCACATGAACAAAGGCATACGAGACTATTTCAGGAACGGCAACCTCAGCCTTTGCCTAAGGAACCTGGAATGAAGATATGACCGCCTTGCTGCCATGTTCGAGTCGGAATTCACCTCCTGGTGTACAGTATCGAGCAATTCTTCAACCACATACGAACAGATGAGTTCGAGATTCAATACAGACTTTGAACCAACAACAATGTCAACAACACTGACGAAACGCACTTTGATCTCCGATCTAGACCCCACAACCACTCTCCACATTACAATGACCTGTGAATCTGTGTTCGAGGTTCTGCGCTCGGACGTGAACGACGATCCTCAGTATCTTCGTGAAGGTCCAACTGTTGCAGTCGCCGTCGCCTATAGCGCTGATTCCGACAAGCTATCTAAAATCATAAGCCACTCTGTTCCTCTCCGTGCGCTGAAGGCATACTTCCCATACATCGAAGAGACCGTCAACGGATTCGAGTCTACCAATCCTACCAGGACGCTGAAGACCATTATCTTACCGAGACCAAGTTTCGATGCCGCTAGGGACCTGCATAGGTATGTTGGACCTGGTAGAGCATTGACTGATACTAGCTTGAAAGCTGCTGATAGAGCGCTTGCTAGTAACGTGGATCGAGTGGCGCTGAGGATCATATGTTGTTTGCTAGCGTTCGACTGTACTGCTGAGTACTATGATATTTATTTTTAACTTACTGTTACTACGGCTGCCACGGACCATATGGTGTACCCAAGGTTGGACTGGACTGTTTCAAACACAGTATAGGTCGCATGAAGCTGGGCAATCGAGCGGTAAGATGTTCTGGTGGTTGAGCATAGCAGTACTCGTGTTTCGAGGTCTATTTCAGTTTGCGGAGCTTGGAACAACGGATTGAGCCTGGAGAATATATATTCCGGTTCCGATATCTGCATCCTGATGACGTTGCTTCGTATTATCTTTCGGAATCAATGAATTGATCCAAGTTTTCAGTGACTGCACAGTAATTCTCTTCCCACCACTCTTGCTATTGGCATTACCGTCATGCAGGTACTGTGAGTGCGCAAAAAAAGAACAATGTAGGAAGCGTGCGTATTATGACTTATTCGGCAGTGTTGGATGCAGTGCTTCAACCACTCCTCAGCACATCTGATCATGACATGACGTCCACAACAATGAACAGGTACGAATCCTGATCTACAATTTCTCCGGAAAAACGTGTTCTGCAAGGTAGATCCCATGCAACCACTATGGCGATCAAGTCATGGTCCCTGTTTCAATTGTTTGCGATAGCCATCTCATTCGTCCAGACCCCTGATCAACCCTTGCAGCCTTGTCGTATGGCCAAGCTCCAGCTCGAACTCGGTGATGTAACGCCTTTCTCAACAGCCTGATACTAACCCAACAACTACCATCAACTTGTCCCGTCTACAAATATTGCCTTCTTCAATCACGTTGTGAATAAACTAATATTCCACACTGACCTGCCTTCACGTTAACTAGCTATCATGGCGCCAATCAAAACGACAAACGGTACACCTGATTCATCATCAAGTCCTCAAACTCCACTACAGAACGGTACATCATCACCCTCCACACCAGCATCGCGCTCATCAACCCGTCCTGCGAAGAGCACCAAAGAAGCCAATGGATCCGTCACTGGAAGAGGCACCTCTAAAACCCCATCAGTCGCAAAGTCTACTGTTTCAAAGGCGCCATCAACTACTAGCACAGCACCCAGTGTCTCTTCAAAAACGACACCGCGCCGGATAACTCCTCCGGAAACCGACTTGACTCCTAAACAGATCCAACGGGAATTAACCAACCTAGAAAGACAAGCTAAAGCCACAGATGCCACCGTAGCCGCTCTCGAGCATGACCGCGACACCTTGAAAGAGGAGCTTACTGCCACCAAGAAAGCTCTCGCAAAGGCAGAGACCAAAGCCACTGCTGCTGAGAAATCACAGCAACGTCTCGCTGCTGACCTCTGGGAGCTACGGAAACAGTTCGACAAGCTGCGTGACACCCGAGACGATGAGGCTGTTGCTTACAAGAGACACGTCAACAGCTTCGATACCGCCTCGTCAAAGCTGAACAAGCTTTGGCTTAAGGTAGAAGAAATGGAGCGACGTGAGAGGGAAAGAGACAGGGCTTCTCAGGCGGCAGCAGCGAAAGCTCAGCGTTTGGCCCGATAAGCCGTTCAGAGTGGTGCCGGCGTTACGAGGGGTGATTTTGATTTTAATTCTGATCCTTACTTTGTGTACAGGGAGGGTAGTGATATCCATTTTCGATTCTCGAGTGTCAAGTACATCATTAATACGATCTTATTCCGCTTCTCCAGCAACTTCCTTATGCTCGATACTAACCATTTTCGGTGCCGAAAATCTTTCCTTCTATCGATTTGTTTCTCAATCTAGCCATCTCTACTCGACAAACGTCATCAACCATCCATCTTGCACAACAAACATTACCCCAACGGAAACACAAAACTACACACTCACTATTCCGTTACTGTATCGCATCACCGCCACAACCACAACCACAGCACACAATCAAAAAAGAAAAAGACAAAAATGTTCCAACTCCACCAAATAAAAATAAATTCTCAACTATAATCTCCCATACAACCACACAGCCGTCCAGCAGCAATACACCCACCCCACACTCGTCAAACACGCCGCCACCAACAACAACCATCGTTCCCGTTCCGCATCATCAACCACAACACCATACATCCCCTTCCTCTTCAGCATATACGCGTCCAGCGCCTTCTCATTGAACACCAGAACGACCTCTCGCGTGTAGAAGTCTTGGATGACGACGCGCTCGCCGCGGTTGAGGAGGTTGAGAGTGTAGACGTGCAGGTCTGCGGGTGGGATGCCGGGGTGGTCGATTATTTCTGGGGTTGTTTTGGATCTATAGGGCATGGTTAGTCACTTACTCGTTGGTTGATACGTATTGTATTTGTGTAGTGCGGTGGAGGTTGTTCGGGGGTGTTTCCGAACGACTCTTTGATGGTTGTGGATGGTTCGAAGGATTTGAACGTTGAGTTACCATGTCCATACTCGCTGTCGTTATATATATATATATACTTGGTCCACCACCGCCCGTGAATGTATCTGCTAGCTACAAAGACAGCGCGAACGCGAATAAAGTGAGCACCAAGCAACAAAGAAGCATCATTGTTCTGATACTACTAAGTACATCTCATTCTCACACCGGTCACAATACCACAATCCCATACCCACCACCCTCTTTCTTCCATTTGTTGCGTTAGCTATCAAAGACATCTCCATCCATCCATCCATCCATAAATACATGTATACTTTCTTCCAACGCACAAAGACACATGACATAGAACAAAAAAGTGCACATATGTACACACAAGGTTCGTTCTTTTACCTCTCTTCTCCTTCTTCTTCTTCTTCTTCAATGGGCTAGGGGGTGATGATTCATACAATACGTACCAGTATCTATTTATGTATGTATGTATGTATGTATGTATGTATGTATGTATGTATGTATGTATGTATGTATGTATGTATGTATGTATGTACTCATGCTTGGAGCCCAACTATAACGAGGAAGATTGGATGCGTGGGTGGTGCGAAAGGCATCTTTACTTCCTACGTACCTAGGTACATGTATACTCTACGTACGTACGTAGGTATCTCAATTTGTAGATAGGTACTGCAGGTAAGTACATGGGTGTCCATCGATTCTTTTATTTACGACCTACTACGGTAGTATTTTAAATGGATCTGTTTGAGACTTCCCAACGTTTTGACCTTCGTTCCCATTGATGTCAGCACTGGCCAAGTACCTACCTACCTACCTACCTACATACTTATGTACTGTACGTAACACTTCACCTACCTACCCATCGTATCCAAAAAGTGGTCCTTCCAACCTCGGCTCTGTCCGTTCAATAAGCAGTACTTACCTCCCGCACACTGCTCCGAGCCAGCTGCTGCTTATAACTAGTAGAAGAAGTCTTAAAACTTTCAAACCTCGTCGTCTTCTCCTCCCTTGCCTCCTCCTCCGTCCTGCCGTGGCTCTGCTGAGACTCTCCATCTCCACCAGCCTCAACCGTCTCAATCCCCGGAAGCATGTGCACACTATCCTTCCCCAAGAGCCAAAGCTGATTCATACCATGCCCCTGATTCGCATTATCACGACCATCATACACCCCCCTCCCAACATTATCGTATCGAATGTTCCATGTAGCGGGCGATGGCAACAGCACGTTCCACTGCGAGGAACAGTATCGTTCTAGACCTTCGGGCGTTTTGACTTTCTTGAGACGGCCTTCTTTGTCGTGGGCGACGCGTAGGTTTTTTAGGGTTGCGACGTGTTTGAGCATGGCGGTTAGGGCGGTCAGGCTGAGTTGTTTGCTGAATGTGGATTGTTTGGAGACGGTTCCGTAGGTCAGATTGAGGGTTTCGCGGTCGGGTTTGAATTTGTTGGGGTCAGGGAATATGGTTGGGTCGTGGGAGGCGGTGTACTGCGGGAGGGAGGGTTAGTGATTTGCATGCATGTATGTATGTATGTATGTATGTGTGTGTGTATGGATTAGCTGGGGAGAACTTACCAGATCTACCAGGACGGTGTCACCTTCCTTGACTTCTCTTTCGACAAGGTTGCCTTTCTGGTCAGGCTGCGTCCCTATAACATTGGAAGGACGGTTTTTGGTGGTAGGTTTGTAAACACGGACAAGTTTTAACTTGTGAGTAAGTCGCTGTGCTTCGAGGACATGTTTTTTGATAATGGTATCGCTCGAGGGGGTGTTCTCGAACGCATGATGCTGCAACGTCTCCCATAACCCAAGAACAGTACCTTTGTCACCGCCGACCTCTTTACGCTGAGTTGGATCAATGAAGAATGCAAGAATCTCCGTGAACTGTAATGTGTCAGTGGGTGTTCGGAAAGAGAGAGCCAGAAATTGCTTACATTCAAAACGACTTTATGTGCTGCGTCCAACGCTGTTGCGAGCATGATAGCAGCAATCTGCTCAGTGGGGTAATATTCACGTCGAAGTTTCTGAATGATACCAACCGCTATCTTTCGAAGTTCGATCACATAGGGCTGCTCTCGAAATTCATCAGCATCTCCATAGCTGCGGCGCCAGGAATCGAAGAAGTATCCCTCTTCAGATTTCCTGATGCCGTCTTCGGCTAACTCTTTGAGTTTTACAATGGCCTTTTGGTAAGCTTGACGACGCTCCCATGTTTTCGCTGGGTCGGTGCCATACGATTCGAAGTTTTGGCAATCCTGAATATATCTGTAGATTTCGTTCTCGTCAAATTCTCTTACCTTGGCTGCATCGTTCAAGTTGGTTTTGACGCGCTTCCAGAAGCCGAGGAAGTCGGCCATGAATCGTGTTACCAGCGGTATCGCGAAACTAATAACATGTTAGCTATGTAGTGTCACAACTTTTAGCGAACCACTCACTCCCGGACAACATCAAGTTGTTTGATTTTCAAGGCGTTTTCTTTTTCCCTGTCCTCTCTTGTCTTGCCAATGACCCTCTTTTTATCCCCCTCCAACGGTGCTTGGCCCGGAAGATATTGGAAGGGACGCTCTTCACGCAGGCGGATATCCTTCGAAAGACCAGAAAAGTATGCAAGGAAGGTGTCGTTCTCTTTGTCATTGCCTTGCTGCTTCAGGTAGTCGTTGATTATCTTAATCACACCAGGCCATTCTCTCCACTTGTTTGTCAGAATATCTCGAAGAGGACCCGCCGGAATATCGTTAACCTCAAGAATTGCAGGATTGACCCAGTCATAGCTTTTGTCTCCTGCGAGGATCTTATCCTTGATATCCTTGTAGTCGTTAACGGTGATAGGATTTGAAGCGAGTGTTGCCTTCTCTCCACCTCGCCACTGTGGCCATTCAGATTTGAAGGCTTCTGTGCGTTCCAACTTGCGGCGTAACATTCTTGTCGGTACACCCCTGTTGTCCAGTTTCGCCTCCTTCTTGAAGTTGACAGTCTTGCTAAGTTTGGCATCGACTGGCTGTTTATCAGCAATATCCCATTCGTGGTAGCGCTCCTTCTCAATCCATTCTAGCCCGCTCAAATCAAGCTGATCGATGTAGCCCTGCTCCTGAGCAAGTATAGCATTCTTCATAGGAGTGTAGAACGGTTCCCACATATGCAACGAGTTATAGCTGAAGTATCCTGGAAAAGCTCGCTGGAATAAGCGATGGAAGAGAGATCCCTTGTTGACCTTAGGATTGGATACCACTTCGTTCATCCCCCAAGCAGTCAAGGACTGAGCATTCCAATCGATCGTGTAGAATCTGTCAGACCTCACTAAGGTTACTGCATCACTGAAAATGCCGCGCCAAAGAGCACTGGGTACGTTGTTCGGCATCCTCTCTTCAGGGTCCAGGTTGTGACCATCGCCTTCGCAATATATTCCAGGGTACAGCTCGACTTGATCAGGGTCTTCATAGATGTCCCGAAGGGCATCTTGGATCTCTGGGTCAGTATTGATATCTTCGAAAGTCTTGTGACGAGACATGCCAAAGAATTCCCTGAATTCATTCAGGCCAGCAACCTCCCACTTGCGTGCTTGAAGTATACCCAGGATTTCAATTTGTTTGAGAACTTTCGGGGTGTGTCGCGCACCGAAGTGAAGTATCGGATCTTCCATACACCGAACCATCTCAGCAGCGAGTTGAGCGTCGTCAAACTTGTGAGTTTTCGGATCACGCTCAAATCTGAAGCCACCATGCCCACCCCCAACCCTGTCCAGTCCCTTGGGATAGTAAGGACCCTTCTTTTCTGCCTTCTTTGCATCAGACTTGATGTACTCTTTCAAGCCACGCAATAGTGCTGTGAATTTCGGCACAGGTACATCGCCAGCCTTCAATCGTGACACAGTAATCCTCTTTCCCGAGGCAATCTCTTCTTCGCTTACGTCCACACTGTCCGGAACCACGTATGGCTCGTACTTCTTAGGATCAGTGCCAGGCAGTGGAATGTTCAGCAATCCCTCAAAAGCTTCTTCCGACCAGATTCGATCACGCTCTGAAAGTGGGCTGTGAAATCGATACAGGAGATTGAACTCACAGGATACCATATTTCCTTCTCCTCTTTGTAGCCCTCTTGAATTATTCTCTTCAGGATATGGCATGCGAGGGTCAAGCGTCCAAGGAGTGTTGTGTTCGTGCATGCGCATTAGACATCTCAGATAATCGTGAATTGCAATCTGAGCATACATACCACAGGTGATGAGTCGAGCAGTCTGAAACAGATCATTGTCTTGCTTGCGAAGGGCTTCTGTAAATTCTAGCTCTTCCTTGCTGAACTTTGTGTCTTTACCGTCTTTGTCTTTCAACCTGTCTTGTCCTGCGAATATTCGCTTACGTTCGTCTTCCGTCATATGCTTAAGTTCTTGATACCGTCTTGGCAGTGTAAATCTGCCGTTTTCATTGATCTCGAGGAGTTGCTCTGCAACATAGTTGTGGAATCTGTTGTACATAATGATGAAGATACAGACGCCTGGAGGCTGATCCTGCAACCTATCTTCGGCAAACGTGTCCGGCTTGAGAAGACCATTCTTCATGGTGCGCACATAGTCTTGCTCCTCTTGGCTACTCCCGTACAAGGGTGCTAGGTCAAGGTACGAGGAGGTTTTGGAAATATCCGTATCGAAATCGTCTGTTCGAAAAATGTCGTGAATGACGATAGTTGCCTGATACAGAAGCAAGCTATTGATGCCAGTCTTACTCTCTTGTGGGTTGTTACGGGCCATCAAGAGATCGAACAAGTCTCCTGGATCCGGCCGTGCACCATGAAAAGCTCGTTTGGGTTGGATAGTCTTCGCATATGGGAGACCAGCTTTACCCAGCTGAGGGTATAGTACGTTGTTATAAGACCCATCAGGTGTACGGTACTGGAACTGATTGCCTTTGAAACTGAGCGGAGGGTGCATCATGGATCCCCAGAGCATAGATACCACACCTTTGGTCATCATTTTGCTAAGAGGATCATTGAGCTCCAACTTTGGTATTTCTTCCTTGACAAGTGAAGTAAGACGGCTTTTGTTGAACGTCTTGGTGGCGATGAGCTTTACGCCTGGAATGATATCGTGCAGCCCAACGGCGGCTGTTTCCGTCGTCTGGTCGTGGAGACTTTCATCGTTGTGGAAGTGGTACGCGGGTTTTGGTTTGGCGAACATGGTGCGGATGACTGTCGAGGTCTCAAGATGGAATACAACCGTCCTGTTTTACGGACTGAAGAGTGATCAAGTGCACAATGAATGCAGCGGGAATTTCTGATCATATAGTACCGCCCATATTCAAGCTGTCCATCTGTGTAATTCCATTCTGGGAAATGGAGCGGGGGAGTATAGGATCTGGCCTGGCCTGATGCAGCCATACCGTCAACAGCTTCCCTGTAAGATGCCAAACCCTTAAGCCAAGAGCTGATCTATCGTAGGGAAAGCGGTGCTTCATTGTCCCAACTGGGATTGAGCTTATGCAAATGTAGACGAACGATGAAAGTCCGGTCCAAGGTGTCGTGTTGAATGAGGATTTGATTGGCTACCCCTGAGGGTCCCCCGCAGATCTGTAGTCGAGATTCGGGTGGCTGATCCAAGACAGAGCTGAATGCCTGGTCTCGATCGGTCCGTGCCCCCAAGCCATTGCAACTTACGGTGTGCAGGGTCCAACTTGGGCTAAACTTACTGTTTGAAAGCCTATTTTTTAACGAGCCGTCGATTCTGCTTACAGTAGACTGTCCAAAACGGTACAAGCTACTACGAGTTCTGTAGTTTGACGAATCTGTGGGACAAGATCGCGAGGCTCGAAGGCGATGCGGAGTACCTTACTGAATCTTGGCAAGCTTGGCTGCATTAGCTGCACTCCCCGCCAGATCCGGACCCTCATCTCCCAGCGGGGACAAAGTTATTCAAATAAGCACGCGACGCATCATTACCCACCGCACGAAGATTCTTGTAGGCTGGGTGTGTATAGAGTACTGCAATTTCTGTTTCGAACAGACCAAGTACATCCAACGACCTACCTACCTACCTACTTACGTGCTGAACGTAGTATATGAAGAAAGGAACTCATCCTTGGACCTGCAAGTGCTTGCCTGGTCGTCTAGTTCTATATCCTCATGTTCCACACTTCCCTCTGCCAAGTACAGTACGCAGGTAGGTACCTTGCACACATACACATGTACTGTAGCTCTTGCACAATTTTCTCACAGACACCGCAACCATGCCAAATTCGCAAGAACAGAAAGAGAACATCTGCTGCCCTGTGCCACCTTCACACTGCACTTCGTTCCCTCCGGTTCACCAAGCAAATCATCACAGTGCTACCTAATGTAGTACCTCTATTCATCAGACTTTTGAAGCTCCTTTCAAATGGTTCATCATCTTTCACCCTGCACGTGGTTTTGACTGCAATCGTGTTGGCATCAGGCAGCGTGTATACGTACTTGGTTGTACAGCACAATGGCTTTTCGTAAGCTACGATATGAGATAAATACATACCTACCTTGCGATTGACGTGGGCGGATCAGCGTTCGAATGATGGAGACGTGTTTATATACGTACGTATTGATTTCTGGCACGTTTAGTTTTTGATCAACGCCTGTATTGTACAGTAGTTACGTAGACCACAGATCGAACCTGTGCGGGAATAGCAAGAAACGAGGGTCAGTGTCAAGGAGGTAAGTATATATAGGAGGACAAGGTCTCAAGTCCGTTATCGTTGATGTACTGTACTCAGGTCCAGTACACGATGTTCGGGTCCTATCTAAGAGGGCTACAAAGAGGAGAAGGAAATATGGTATCCTGTGAGTTCAATCTCCTGTATCGATTTCACAGCCCACTTTCAGAGCGTGATCGAATCTGGTCGGAAGAAGCTT
>Ga0115848_100239_pt1 | contig 19117 bp, 22 predicted proteins | sample InSIn3gowninarea_FD_83862 | JGI IMG/M metagenome (GOLD analysis project Ga0115848, IMG submission 83862) | reverse complement strand
CGGGTTCTAAGCACATGTAGAAGCAACCGCAACACTAAAAGTCATTATACGTCTCCGCTCGAATCCGAGAGGGGCTCTTTCTGGTCAGTTGTGGTGCATCTGTACTTATCTAGAATTTTTGATCTATGTTTGATTAGAAGCATCTATCTTGTCACTTGAGATGAATGAACACGCTTCTTCTACGAGCTCGTTAAAGTCGTCAGTGGATGTAACCCATTCAAACCATTTATGGAATCGCCTGGATGTAGGGCAGGAGGGCGAGCATGAAACGGAGTAAGAGGAAGAGGAAGGGAATAGGGACGAGGACAAAGGAGAGGAATACATAGGCGGCAGTTTGCAAAACGCCTAGCTCTATAGATTTAGGAATCAGGTGCCTATTCCTATACAAAATCGGGTACAAGCGCGGTCTAAGATTGAACCGATATCAGTCCGTTCCAATCTTACCTTCACCGCGACGATGGTAGCCTTTTTGGCAATGCCGTATGTTTTACCGCCGGCTTTGGGAGCTGCACAGGTGCTGTGGCCTGATTGGTCTGGTTGGTCTGGTTGGCCGGGGTCAAACCTGTCATCTGTTTTCCCTGATGTCTGCGGCGTGCGCTCCAACCGTAAATCCATCCGGGGTCGACCCGGTCTTTGAGGTTCTAGAATATATGACGGCTTAGCATCTAGGTATTTCAGTGATAGTCGTGAGCGCATGGGCTTAGGTGTGAGGTTGTGGAAGTGAATAGACGGGGAGTGATAGGGCTGTCTTCCTGTGCTCCACTCCATAAGTATTGGAATGTGTGGCAACCTTGAGCAGCTTGTCCTACCTCTTCTGAACAGGATTCCCAGCCATGTTGGACGGTATACATGATGATTGGCCGAGTATGGCCCGCTATACAGAAAACAAATCCTACATCAGGTGCAGGGTTGATGCCGTCATCAACCATATATATGTAGGTACCCTCGCCGGCTTTTGCATCATAAACGTAGTTTTTCATCCTGTCGATGTTGGGTACGGTCGTTGGCTGGGAAACAACCCTGAGTTCGGTGACTGGTGTTGTTTGGGTGGTCCACACTGGGGCTCGCGGTTGGAGCTTGGATGATATATCGACAGCGGCCAAGTGCTCGGCGCCAATGATGTTTTCTTCCACAACAGCGATCTTGAATTCATCAGCGACGATACCAGTCAAGATATTCCCTCAAGACGGAAACCTACCTCCTTTAGCTTCTCAATGTGACATGCTTCGGTGGCAGTAACGTTGGCGAACCAGAAAAGCAGTCCTTCGTAAAACTAATGTATCTATCCATCTCAGGTTCATCTCCAATGATTCCTCGGATAGCCTTTTCAGTTGCTGCATTCTGTCGTGAATACGTGCCATTGACTGGATAAAAGATCCATTCCTCAATGGGAGGTTGCTGCACCGAAAGGCAATTCCAATTGGGGAACCTTTCCGGGAGGTCTTCGGCAGCCACCAATCGTGTGAAGCAGAGTCCAGCAAGAGCTAGTATGAGATGTGAGAAGTGCATGACGATCACAATGTAATATGCTGCGGAAGCAAGCAAGCGCTGAACTTGAAGAGAGTGGAAAGACGAGATATCGCCAGTCGAGGAGACAGCATTTTGTACCTTCTTTGCACCCACATTCAATGCATCTCATATGACGAAGAAACCCTTTAAACGGAAGTAAATGCTGCTTTGCCATCTTCTCAACCCAAAGGATTCCAAGGCTTGCATCTGTGTTGGCGGCACAATTTTGCTGTGCCGTCATTAGGTATGCCATCGTCAAGCACCAACAATACAAGAAGTTCGAGGTTCCAATTGCACAACGGATTTGCCCTCATGAGCGGCATGGACGTTTTGGGATGTTGGTCAAGATTGGCGCAGGAAGGCTACGCCTCATTGTGCTAAAAGAGGGTCGTAACTTGATAGTGATCCTTTGACATAGGTTCAGTTGCGTAGTTGAAGTTGACGCTGAAAGAAGGCTCCATTTTGGCATGTTAAAATGGTATGCAATACGGCTTATAACGTTTTAGAAATGGCGGGAAAGGGTCCATCGAATATCAAAGAGGCTTAGGCCTAGGCCTAATACTTACCTTGATCTCTTGCCGAGCGCCTGTTACGGTTCCTGAGGCTCTGCGCGGCTCGTGCGAGATATCACGTAACTAGAGCTTCATTAGTCTAATATGCGTGTACGTAGCGTGGTAAACCTCGAAACATATGAAATCAACCACATTCGATTGATTCAGTCCTTAGCAGCGCCTCTTCTAAAGTTGAAATCATATAACGAAAACGTTAGGGTACGTTGGTAATCATGTTCAATGCGCTCGAAGCAACAGCTCAGTCATTGCGGCGTGGCTAGCGCGCCTTGGGTTTACGAATATAAACCCACTTGAGGAAGCTTTGCCATGTTGGCGGTGAGGAAGAAGGATTCTTCTACGTGATTGCTGCCTAAACCTGGCGCCGCAAATCGAAGTACATCTGCGCTATCTCCACATCCACATCTTTGGGAAGGCTTGTCGTGCTCTGATGATACGCGGTTGGCTCTTAGAAAATGCGGCGCAGAGCCCTACGCATACACAGCCTCATGGTGCGGTGGTTTCCGATAGTAGATTACTACACATATAGCAAGAAGTGAAGTACAGCTTGCAGGATTTACAAGTTCCACGAACAGCAAAATCCTTATCCCCGACCTATTCGTGGCATTGTTGGTTCCTTCGGAACAACCCAGCTTTGTACCTTCGGTAAAGCTGGGCCACTCGTTTGCAACGAGTGGCTCCCAGCTCAACGTCACATCCCAGCTCAACGTCACTTTTTCACCTATTCTACACTTCCTAACCCTATAACTCTCCACCACTTACCGTCGTAATGCCTAAGACTTATCGAGAGATTGAATCTAATATCTAGGAAGCTATTAAAGCTATCTAAAATCGTGATTTTCTATTAATTATATCTACAGCCCGCTATTTTAACGTACCATATAGCCGGCTTCGGAAACGCCTTACTAGTCGTAAGCCTAAAACACAACGAATTCAGATAAATCTTCGGCTTATAGCTAATCAAGATGCTGGGCTATGTTAATACCTTAATCGCCTAGACGAGCTTAGGCTCTTAGCGCGCCTAAGGCATGTTAATGCTACTGCAAACCTGATCCTACAATCAGCAGCTTATGGTAAGTCTGGCAGCCCTCCTCCAGCTATTGGCCATAACTGGATAGGGCGCTGGATGCGTGCGCATCCAGAGTATCTAAAAAGATGCCAGAAGCCACTAGAGCTTAATCGCCAACTTACGTATGAGCCTAAGGCAATTAAGGCATGGTTTCTATACCTCCGCTAGCTACTAGATGAATTTAGCATCCCTCCTAGAGATATATACAACTATGATGAATCCGGGTTCATGATTAGCTATACACGTAGCTAGTGGATTCTCACGAAGATTACTAATCGACAGGCCTACCTAGCATACTCACAGAATCGTGAGTTAGTCACAGTTGGCGAGATAATTAGTGGTAATAGTAATAGTTTACCACCGCTAGTTATCCTACCTAGGTAACTTCACCTTAAAGGCTGGATCAACAACGAGTTAGATGGCGATACTCTAATGGCTATATCTGATTCCGGATATGCCAACGACGAGATCTCACTTGCTTGGTTAAAGCATTTCGATAAATTCAGCGCTAAACGGCAAACCGGAGCCTGGAGGCTACTCCTACTAACCGTGGCATTGTTGTATCCTTCGGAACAACCCAGCTTTGTACCTCGTCGGTAAAGCTGGGCCACTCGCTTACACTGAGTGGCGGACAGCTCAACGAGGATTACGGGCTCAACGAGGATTTTTGTATTTTAGTGGATAAAGCATATTCTATAGAGCCAATGTAACTATTTATACTATAACTCCTATGTAAGATACATACGTAAGGGTATAAAGACTACCCTATAAAAACAACAATCTCATCCTCCGTCTCGTTGTCCTCCTGCTGCTGCTTTTCCATACGGCGTCTAGCTATTGCTTCCTCCTTCTCAGCCCGGTTTATCCGCACTGAGCGAGCTTCATGCGCATAAAGTAGACCTCCTTTTTGTATAACCCTTCTACTTCCCTTCTTACGCTGCTCACGTGCCTTCTCAGCAGCCTGCGTCTGGGAGAGGTGGGTAAGAGCTAGGTTACCAGCTTCCGCTTGCTTAAGGCTACCCTTAAGGAACTTACGGATAGTACTATTATTTAGATCAAGCTGTTCGTCCTCAACGAGCTGCATAGCGAGATCACGAAGAGCTGCACTAGTAGAGGGCGTCTCTACTATACCTAGTGGTGGCGTTTTTAGTGGTGAAGGCGTGCGAGGCTGGGTAGCTGCCTGGGCCCGAATTTGGTCAACCACAACGTCTGGATTCCATGGTATTAAGCCAGTCTGCTTCCAGGCGGATAGAATAGTTGACTGCTTAAGTGTTTGTAGCCGTATTGACTGTAGTGCAGCTAGGAACTCTACTTTGTTGAAGTTGGTACACCCTGTCCGGGTTGCAGCATCAACCGCCTCAGCGTGCCAGTGCTTGTATGGCTGGAACACCACGACGTCAAGTGGCTGTAAGAAGTGTGTTGCGTGAGGCGGTAAGAAGTAAAGTAGAATCTTATGCTCATCACTATAATCTAGGAGCTCCTTCGTAGCGTGCGAGCCATAGTTGTCAAGTAGAAGTAGCCTCCAGGCTCCAGTTTGCCGTTTAGCACTGAACTTATCAAAATGCTTTAACCAAGCAAGCGAAATCTCATCATTGGTATATCCAGAGTCAGATATAGCCATTAGAGTATCACCATCTAACTCGTTGTTGATCCATCCTTCAAGATGAAGTTGTCCAGAGAGTACAATAAGTAGTGGTAGGACCTCCCCATCACCACTAATTGTCTCGCCAACTGTAGCTAACTCACGGGTTTGTGAGCTTGCTAAGTAAGACTGTCGGCTGATAGCCTTCGTAACAATCCACTGGCTACGTGCATAGCCAATCATGAACCCAGATTCGTCATAGTTGTACATATCTCTAGGAGGGATACCAAATTCATCCAGTAGCTGGCGGAGGCATGAAAACCATGCCTGAACCGCCTCAGGATCATGCGCAAGCTGGCGATCAAGCTGTAGTGGCTTCTGGCGTCTTTTAACGTACTCTGGATGCGCACGTAGCCATCGCTTTGTCCAGTGCTGGCCAATAGCTGGAGGAGGGCTCCTAGACTTGCCACGAGCCGATCGTAGAATTAGGTTTGCAGCAGCCTCAATGTGCTTTAGCCGTGCAGAGAGCCCAAGCGCATCTAGGCGATCAAGGTATTGGCATAGCCCAGCATCTTGATCAGCCGTAAGACGTAGATTTGTCTTTGCTCGTTGTGTTCTGGGCTTACAGCCAGCTAGGCGTCTTCGAAGCCGCTCGTATGGCACGTTGAAATGGCGGGCTGCAGATGCAACTGTCGGAAAATCACGATTTTGGATTGCTTTAATAGCTTCCTGGATATCAGACTCGATCTCCTGATAGGACTTAGGCATTGCGATAGTAAGTGGTGGAGAGTTATAACTAAGAGAGTGTAAAATAGGTGAGAAATCCTCGTTGAGCCTGTAATCCTCGTTGAGCTGTCCGCCACTCAGTGTAAGCGAGTGGCCCAGCTTTACCGACGAGGTACAAAGCTGGGTTGTTCCGAAGGATACAATAATGCCACGGTTAGATAACCATGGCTCGCACACCACGAAGGAATTCCTTAATTATAGCGATGATTATAAAATTCTTTTATACTTTCTACCACCTCACGCAACGCATTTCCTACAGCCGCTTAACGTTGTAGTGTTCTAGCCATACAAGCATTAGCACGTTAAGGCGGTTGATGCTACGATCCATATAGGGTGTACCAACTTTAATAAAATTGAATTCCTAGCTGCGCTAGAGTTAATTCGATTCTAAACGCTTAAGTAATCGACTATTCTATCCGCCTAGAACCAAACTGGCTTAATACTATAGAATCTAGACGTTGTGGTTGATTAAATTCGCGCTTAAGTAGCTACTTAACCTCGCACGCCATCACCACTAACAACGCCACTACTAGGCCTAGTAGAGACGCCTACTACTAGTGCAGCTCTTCGTGATCTTGCTATGCAGCTTATCGACGACGAAAAGCTTAACCTGAATAACGGTACTATTCGGAAGTTCCTAAAAGGTAGCCTTAAGTAGGCGGAAGCTGGTAACCTAGCTCTTAACCACCTCTCCCAAACGTAGGCTGTAGAAAAGGCACGTGAACAACGTTAAAAAGGAAGTAGGAGAGTTACGTAAAAGGGAGGTCTACTTTATACGCATAAAGCTCGCTTAATACGCATGAACCGGGCTCAGAAAGAGGAGGTAATAGCTAAACGTCGTATAGAAAAGCAGTAGTAGGAGGATAATAAGACGGAGGATGAGATTATTATTTTTATAGGGTAGCCTCTATACCTTGATATATTTATTGTGTATAGGAATCAGACTATAGGTAATTACGTTAGCGTTGTAGAATCTAATTCATTCACAAAAATTCAAAAAGTGACGTTGAGCTGGGAGCCACTCGTTGCAAACGAGTGGCCCAGCTTTACCGAAGGTACAAAGCTGGGTTGTTCCGAAGGAACCAACAATGCCACGAATATGGCCGTATGTGACAATGCGTTCAGGGTGCTATGCTCATATAGAATGATGAAACAACGCCCATGGCTAGCCTTCGAGCGAGAGCAGTTCCGATCTGAAACTGACAGCCAAATTCTTTGTATTGAATCGAATACGAACGTGCCAACCACCCAGTGTATAATTCCAGTCCCTGAGTTGCGTTCGCTAGCGAGCGTTCCGCGAAAGCACAGATTTATCTGAACTCTAGTGTAGCGCTACCGAGTTCGTGAACGCAACTCACCGACTGTTACAGCGAAGCCAAAACAACATTGCTACAATTCAAACGAGAGAAACTGCTCTAAAACTTTCTGGGAGCCCCTATACCAACAACCCGATATCCGCCATCGATCCGCCACACCAGTCCAACCCCTCCTCTCCCCTGCCAAACACAGTCCACGCACTCCCCTCTCCTTCACGTCGGCGCCGCCGACGCCGCAGGCGTAACCGTCACCAAACTCGTCACAACCACAGTCGTAGTACTCGGATTCGGACTGAGCAGCCTGGCCCCCCACACCCTCCCATCACTCAAGCCCGGCTGCAAATTCCCATGCAAGTAGCACGAATAATCCCCGCCATTATCCGTCAGCACGTATGACAAGGCCACGCACCTGGCGTTCGCCGCGCAGCCCGTCATGCAGTTTTCCAGCTTGCCGGCGTAGATCATGTCGATGTCGGCGCCGGCGCGGTCGAGATAGCACTCGACGATGAAGGTGCCGGCCGAGGTGCCGAAGTAGGTGCCGTTGGCGGAGGGGCAGCTGAGCGGCGGGGGGCTGGGGGTAGCGGTGACGGTTTGGATTTCGGTGGCGGTGGCGGTTTGGGTAACGATGCCGGTGACGGTGTAGGTGTAGGAGGAGGCGGGGAGGACGGTGGTGAGTGTCGAGGCGGGCTGGGTGCTCGTTTCGGTGTAGGTATGGTAGACGGGGGGGAAGGAGATGGTTAGGGTTGTTGAGGAGACTAGGGTTGTTGAGACGACTTGGGTTATTGTGCTCGGTGGGAGGGTTGAGGTTAGGGTCGTGCCCGGTTGCACGGATACTGAGATGGAGGTCGTAACAACTGTATTCGTTTGAGTCGTCGGGGGTGCGGTTACAATAGTTTGGTACACAGAGATCGCGGTGACTACGCTTGTTTGGGTTGTCACAGGACCGGCTATGCTGGTGGTATACACAGCTGTGCTCGTCTGAGTTGCTCCAACACCAGCTATAGTGGTTGTATAAGCAGACAATGTGGTGACAGTGCTAGTCTGGGTCGTCCCTGGGCCGACCATGGAAGTGGTGTAAGTGACAGCGGTTGTGACCGTGTTTGTTTGAGTCATTGCTGGGGCTGATACAGTATTTGTGTACGCCAAGGTCGTCGAAGCCGTGATAGTGCTGGGCGCCAGGGTTTGAGTGGTCGTCAAGGTTACTGTCGCAGTCGCAGTGGTTACATAATTGCCCGGTGGGGCGGCTACCGTGGAAGTCGGACCAGGCGAAGTCAAAGTCATAGTCTGCGTGACTGTGCTGGGAGGAAAAACTATCGTTGAAGTCACTGGAGGCGCAGTCGCCGCGAGTGTCTGCGCAGCCAACACCGTAGTGACGGAGACAACCGTGTAGGTCATTGTGGATGCGGGTTGAACTGATGTTACCTGTTTCTGTTAGATATATTGTACAAATGCGGCATGCAGTCGATTATCGGGACTCCAGAGAGTAGGCCGAGATGTCTCCCGCATACGTAGGTCTCGATACATCTAAGACACATCTTGCAGACTGAAAAACGTCTTAGGATAGCGAGGAACTTACCATTATTGTCGAGGCCGGAACAACAGAAGGCGTGGTCACGGTCACCGTCATGATTTGAGTCGTTGCACTCGGCGCATTCAAGATCGTTGATACATATGTTGAAGTATATGAGATAGTGCTCGCCGGTGCCGTGGAAATAGTTGTCATCGTCAGTGTAGTTGGAACAACGAAAACAACGGTTGTCGTCGAAGGTGGCATAGTCACTAGGTTAGTTACCGTCGAAGGGGGTAGCGTCGTCGTGACCGTCGTCGTGTCCTGTGTCCACGTTCGTGTTGTAGCTGGAATTGTGGGAACCATGGTCGTTGTTACGGCAGGTACAGTTGACACGCTGGTCGTCGTTGAGCCCGGCTGGGTTGTGAGGAAAGTTGAAGTTACTGTGCTCGCCGGCACCACCGATGTAGAGACGGAGAATAACGTGGTGAGTGCCGCATTCTGGATTACAGTCGACAGGAATGTGGTTGTAACAGTTGTTGTGCTAAGAGGGACAGTCGTGGTGCTGATAACGGTAGTTGCAGGCACTACACTAGTCGAAAGGGAGCTTACGAGGGCCGTGCTAGATTGCCGGTTGGGGCTCTTCGACCATGGACAGGTTCCTTTGTGGGTGTTGTAAGCCGTAACGGTCACCGGAGTTGCAGCCTGGACAGACGAAGCTAGCAATAAGAGAAAGGCTATTTGGGACCATGCCCAACGGATGGAGTTTGACGCGAGCATCTTCCAGGTTGAAATAATATTTTCCCCGGGGAAACCAGCACAGAATTCGGCCACAAGGTAATGAGCGTAAACTCCGCTGGAACACCTGTCGATTTATACCGATTAGGAGATCTGTCGATTAGAACAGTTCAAGATTACTATGTCTAAACATATATCTGTGGCCTGGTTGGTAGGCGTCTATAGTAGGCTTGTGCGTAATGAATGTAATAGCGGGCTTAGTGAGTGACTGCAAGAGGAGGAGACCGGACGCTGCATCGATAACGCAGGCAAGATGAGCAGAACCACAACGAGCGGATGAGATGATAGCTTGTGAGCGCCGGGAGGAGGGCATTACGAGTGTTATGTGTATGGCAGTGCGCAGAACGTGCATCAAAATATTGAGATGGTGGAATGCAAGCATAAATGATTGGGCCCAGGGATGCACGGTTGTGTCCCGAAGGTTTGTTTGGGAATGCTTGGCACATGCTTGAATTGCTATTCAGAGGCGATGTTAACTTCTGATGTAGGAGAGTCTGTTCATTGATATACTAGAGTATTCTGAGTGGTGAAAGAAAATATGGTTAGGCTGCAGTGACGTTGCTTAGTGGAGAAAACGAACTGAAGGATATGGAGGACAGCCCAGAGACCTTACAGCTATACAAGACCTACAATCAACCTCACTCTTTCGAGTGCCGATAGAGCTAGAAGTTACGACAAGAGCCCAAGATGTCTTCGCAGTAGTCGAGTGAGCACTGTTCACCTTAGTCGTATGTTGTGGCTTACGGTAGCCTTTTTGACCATACAAGGCATTCTGTGTGAGGAGAGTTATGCCAGCGGACAGGATTTGTGGCCCCAAGAGGTTGTAAGCTGGCTTCGTGATCGAACTCTCATGTCTCGTTCAACTTCAGCAGAATCATCTTAGAATTGAACTCTCCATCCAGGTCACGTGTAACTGACGATGTGTGCAAAAGTCGACAGATGTCCGATGAAAGGTCGAAAACTGTCTTGGTAGACTCTTTGCAGATGACACACTATCGAGTAGGCACAAGAGAATCCATGTGCCCGGCATCCGCGGCTCGTCATCGCGCCGCTCGTCTACGAGGAAAAGGAGCTGACGGAGTCCAAGCGGAAAGAAGCATCGTCAATTGGTCGGCGCAACGCAGCCTTGGTGTAGCGTGCCGCAACTCAACGGCGCCGACACGAAGCGCCTCGATGCGCAGCATAAGCAAGAAGACAATGATAGCTAAGCCGGCATGGACATTTCAAAGAAGCAACTCGTGCTTGGTTATTTGGTGGTCTCCGGCAGCCTGGGAGAAGCGAGATGTATGAGGATAGGCGATCTTGCCGAAAGCGGACTAGTGCGAGCAACACCCATCCGGCCTCTCTGGCACACTCTTCGACCTGGCCGCCGCTTCGCGAAGAAATGGAGCGTCTTTTGTTCGCGACCAGCCAGCAGCGCTATGTTCATGGAAACGCCAACGCCCGCTCCCTTGCCTCACAATGGCCAAACCCTCCTTCCACTCCTTCACCCATCACCACCACCACAACTACCACTCACCTGCAACACCCACATCGGCAACTATACAATAAACAGAAACCCGTGCATGCAGCTGGATACTGCACTGTTCACGAATCACCCTCCCAACTACCATACGCACTCGTCGGCCTCGCGACCGAGGAGACAATCTGCCACCTCGCCCTCCGACCGGACGAAGCATGTCGTCAGCTCCAGTAACTACCACCAAGACGAAAGTCATCAAGCTACGGCTGTCTCCTGAAGCACTCTCCAAGTTCCCTCACGAACCATCACCTCCTGCTACTCAAGCCGTCGAACCTTCGCCCTCCGCCGACGCCATTGAACAGAATGACTCCATCTCCACACCAATACCTGACGGTGCGACGCCAAAGTCCGAGTCGCTGGCGCCTCCAACAAATGGCATAAAGCGGAAGGGCATACCTGGTCCAAAGCCTGGCTCGAAGAGAGGACCATCTTCACTCATGCCAGATGGCATGCCCAAGCCACGAGGAAAGCCAGGACCGAAGAAGAAGCCCCGACTGTAAGTCCTCCCCCACTGTTCTCATCCACCAAGCTTCACTACGCTATGTCACTGTTGTCCTTGCCCGCAGCTATGATGCGTCGACTGAGGCCACCAACATCCCTTTCGACCATCCCCTCATGTTAACGATCTCGTGGGACTGACAACGCGTTAGTGGTGAGCTATCGAACGGTGACCCAGCCAACAAGAGTCCCTTCGCCGGCGTTGCGCCCATCTCGACCCAGAAGGTGAACCCGAAAGCAAATCAGGGCGCCATCAACGCCAATCTTCGCGCACTAGATCGGTCTGGCAAACCATGTAGACGGTGGGAGCGCAAAGGTTTCCAGGTCAAGAGCTTTACTGGTGTCCTTTGGAACTTACCTTCCTGGCGCGCACCGAAGGAGTTCGGTGTCGATGTCAACGGCGATGTGAAGAGCGATACTACGAGCTCGAGCGATCCCAAAGCCAACAATGAGAGCAGTGCCGTTCCCAGCGACAAGAGCAATAGTGGCAATGATCTCGACGTCCCGATCGCGCATGTTCACGCCGCCAGCTCACCAGCCCCAGTTGCGGCTTAATCCATGTCCCTGTATAGTAAGTGACTGCCCGTTCCTCCTTACCCTTCCGTCTCTTCTCAAGTATCAAAACACATCTCTATATTGTTTCTAGCCTCAATCCCAGTGAACTCTTAGTCCACTGCTCATTCAAAGCTACTTCGTTGACCCTTGCTCACCACTCTGCAACAGCTTCTATAATCTGTTCGTTCAAGCGTTTACGGACTCGTATATCACGACCTCAAGGATTTTTGTTTGATGGTTCCTTGTCATGGTCACTGAGACGCGCTGGGGTCGTGAGGGCTTCCAGCGGTCGCATTTCGGTTTCTACGGTTCATTATCTCCCTGCATTTGCGACATGGCGTTGGATGGGAGGCATAGCGGGATGGAGTCATGACGGAACAGGTTTCGGCATCATACAGCGCGTGCGCGTTGGAGCGTCATGGGAGACAGAGTGTTCTGCATGTTGGTTATCGTGCGGCGCGACAGAGCCTCACGTGAACATAGAAGTGGCATCTGCCTAAATCACTGTAAACCTGAATAGCGTTCATAGCTCTCATGGCTGATTGATTTTCATATGGTTCATCTCCCTGTGCCGACGTGTTCTGTGTTATACATGCACTTGACCTTGCTTTTCCAAGAATGTGTACATGCGTCAACCAGCGTCGACGTGTGGTGACAGCTGCAAATAATCCCTAATTCAGCATCTGATGCATAACACATCCTACTCATAGAGCTTCTGCACCCAGATACACTTGGAACCAAATCACCAGAGGGTTATCTAATTGCTGGGATGGTGTCAACGAATAGAGATAATGTACATAGCGGCCGGTTCCCCGCGTACTATCGGCTCTCACCAACCCCACAGCCCCAGTCTGGTGATAGGTACTCGTAGTGACCAGCACATTAACAGTCCAACACACCCCAGTTTCGCGGCACACAGAGCTTCTGCATGCTTTAAGATGCCTAGGATCATTGTTCTTGAGCTCAGGACACTGTGCAGTGTGCCGAACCGACGTTGATCCCTACACGTCCTCCAGCCAGGAGCCCAGACTCGACTACCTCATTGTCACCGCCAGGTCTAGCAGGTGGAAACGCCTACTGTATCAACACAGCTGCAGGAAGACGACATTCTGATCTACAAACATAGCAATCGCTACATCTGTATAGGTGCCCACGTATATACTTAAATAGCATAGCGCTGTCGCCGCCCAGCGTGGTGGCCGCATAACCATGACGAATCCAGTTTCTCATGGCTCCGGACCTCCACCATTCTCCTCCTACACATCTACACCGGGAGGCGGTCCAGCAATATTTCGAAGATCGTCTTATGCGTCTGTTCTCTCAGGAACCGCAACCTCCGCAGCTCCTCAGACCTTTCAACCCCCGAATCGCCCTGTATCGCACCTTGTCAACACCTTACCCAGCAGCATAGCCGGTCAAAATATACCATACAGCCGTTCGCAACAGCAGTCACGCGGTTTTGACACGGACGGGCACAGTGGGTCTCCAGGGTCTTGGGGAAGAGGAGGACAACTACCACCATATCCAAGCCAGTTTGGGCATATAGGGAACGGACATACAGGGAGCAGCATGGACAGCCACACTCCACATTTCTTCATACCTTCATACCTGAAGGGCTCTCGGCATGCTGAGCGGTTAGAAGAGGCACATAGAGCTAGGTTAGCCGCACAACGAGATGCGCAGTCCAGGCACTCTTCCAACGCGGGCTCGCTATCCACCAGCTCGAGCAGTGTCAACCTGCACAAGATGGTGCCGTCACACAGGGGCATGACGCACGACATAATCGAGCGGGCACCGGTGTATGTTGAGGAAACCGTCGCACCACTACCGACGAAGTGGAATGAAGCGGATAAGTTCACTGGTTTGGAGATCCTGGCGGACGGGACGGAGGTACGGTTTAGTGGGCAGAGTAAGACGCACGACGAGGCCGCAGCTGTCAGGGCGGATCATCAGATGCCGAGACAGTGCGGGATCTATTACTTTGAAGTCACGGTTGTTTCCAAGGGGAAAGAAGGGTAAGATAAGACACAAATAATGTACTTGGAATGTTTACGGTTAACTCGTGTTCAGTCTGATTGGCATAGGCTTCTCCGGACCTAAAGTGCCTCTCAACAGACTTCCGGGCTGGGAATCAGAGTCTTGGGCTTATCATGGCGATGATGGCATGACGTTCTGTTGTACGGCCTCCGGTAAACCATACGGTCCAAAGTATTCAACAGTGGACGTCATTGGGTGTGGCGTCAATTTCAGGACGGGCTGCGCTTTCTTTACCAAGAACGGAGTCAACTTGGGTATGTGTCTGTTGCACAACGACTTTGGAAAGGCCCTAACGGGGTGCAGGAATTGCTTTTAGAGACATCAAAACGGAGCGATTATACCCTTCTGTCGGCATGAAGAAACCTGGGGAGCATTTGCGTGTCAACTTTGGTCAGAGTCCGTTTGTCTTCGACATTGACAGTATCATGGAGGTGAGTCTACATCATACGACACGAGAGATGGACGCGCTAATACGTTTGTTTAGCGTGAGAGATTCCTCATACAGGAGGAGATAAGTAGAGCGAGCGTCACATCTTTAAGCCCACCTCTTGATGAGAACGCCCTAATACAGCAGCTTATCGTTCAGTACCTAGCCCATGACGGCTATGTAGAAACTGTACGGGCATTCGCAGAAGCCATACGGGAAGAACACAAAGCCCTAAACAACGGAAATGCATCACAACTGCTGAAGGATTTCGATCCTGACGAGAACGTCGATGCTATCAACCGGCAAAGTACGTCATCATACACCGCTTCCCATTGCTATCGAGTTCGCAAACTAACACACAAACCAGAAATCCGCTCCGCAATCCTAGAAGGCGACATCGACCGCGCCCTCAAATACACCCGCGCCTACTACCCCTCCGTCCTCGAAAGCAACGAGAACATCTACTTCAAGCTGCGCTGCCGCAAATACATCGAGATGATCCGGCGCAGCACCGAGCCCGCCTCCCCCACCAAACCCACCACTACAGCAAGAGCATCGAACGGCCACGGCCTCGCCACCGCCGACGACTACGACGTCTTCAACACGCCCATGGAACTCGACGACCAGCTCCACCACAACGGCAACAACACCGCGAGTAACGAAGCATGGCCCGAGGCTATGGCCATGGACACGGAGGAGCCTGGAGACGCCCACACCAGGGCCTCGGAGATGCTCAGGGAGGCCATTCTGTATGGGCAGGTGCTGCGGACCGAGTTCAGCGGTGACCCGAGACGCGAGGTGAAGAAGGCGCTGGAGGACACGCTGGCGCTGATCGCGTATGAGGATCCGAAGGAGAGCTCGTTGGCGTGGATGTTGGAGCCGGGGGAGAGGGTGCCGGTGGCGGAGGAGTTGAATAGTGCGATTTTAGGTATGTGTGGTTTCCATTGATTGGGTGGGTGGTTGTGGGGGCGGTAGGGATGGATGGACGTTCGAGGGAGACTGGACTAACTGCGACGGTGTAGTGAGCCTGGGCAAATCATCGTCGGCGGCGCTGGAGAGGCTGTGTCAGCAGACGGAGGTGCTGGTCAATGATTTGAGCGAGGAGGGCGGCGCTGGGGCGTTCATCAATGTGAGGAGGGACTTCCTACGGTAGCGGATGGGCTCATTGTGTCTCTGTGGGTGCAGTCTGGCGAAGGATTTGTTTGCATAATGGATAGGGGCATTCTTCTCTCACACCGAGAGCTTAGCTTGCATTGACGGGCTTTTGTTCTTTTCTTGGTGGTGTGGTGTTCAGCGGGCAGGGCTCGCGGACTGGTAGGCTACATAAGCGAAGATTGAAGCAATACGTAGCGTATATCAACGATTCATGTCCACCCTGATGTGAGTGCTCTAATATTGCTGGCTGTCACGGGACCTAGCTCTGAGACGCACGTGAGAATCGGCCCGAGCCATGATTAGTAACGACTCAAACTTCGACGTCTCCCGCGGCCTTCCGGTCAGTGAGCCGGAATCTTCATGCATTGCCTAGGCGGTCGGTTGACGTAAGAATGGCATTTCAGTGCAGGTGGGGTCGAATTTTTTGAGCCGTCCCTTCAGCGTCATCGTGGGCACAACGTCCCGCGCATGTGCCGGGCGGGCATCTTTATGTATAGAGTTAGGTTTTCACAGTACATATAAGTTTGCGTTCATTGGGCCTTCAATTCGGTCAGAGTATCCCCCACAATTCTAGCTCTTTTAGGAGTTTAGCTCTATTAGAAGTACATCTTGGTATTCCTTAGACAAAGCAGCGCCCGGATATCCTCTATAACCGAGGACTCAACTGTGCCGCGAACGTAAACTTACGGACTGGATTTGTATCGTCCTCTTCTCGTTGCCAGTTTTCACCGGCAATCCCCGGCAAGGATCGCCAACCACACGGTCTCCACGGGGTTTCTATAAAACATGTCTCTTCCAGCATGGATCTCAGGTAACAAGAACAACGAGGCTGGCCGCGACACCAGCGGCATTGGTGCCGGCAAGGTCCCAAATGCCAAGAAACCCAGGAGCAGGCCTCCGAACAGTTTGAGAGACAAGATTGGATTTCTCCAAGGGCACCTGCCCAAGTACTCAGGACCCTACAGTGTGGGAGTGATGGAGATTGAAGTACCCGCAGAAGAGCCTCGCACATTCTCCCACATAACCAGACACAAGCATCACCTTCTCCAACTTGAGACTGTCCTGATGACCGTGTTCTACCCCTCAGCTTTTGGTTCGGGAAGTGGAAGGGCGCCTGCTGGCCAGAAGAAATGGTCCAGAGAGACATGGTTACCAAGACCGAGGGTCAAGATGGCCCAGGGCTATGGGAAGTTCGCGGGCATAGGAGGCATTGCTGTTCCTTGGTTTGCAGGCACGACCATGTTCACGAAATTACCTGCTTTCCGAAATGCACACCCAGCCCGGCATTGGCCACCGCCTGATAATCTTGCTCATGGAGGACCTAGAGTAAAGAATGAAGAAGGTCCGCCGCCTGAAGGTGAATCGGACGAGCCATGTTTTCCGCTTATGGTATTTAGTCACGGCCTCGGAGGGACGAGGACAGCCTACTCAAGTCTCTGCGGAGAGGTTAGTCTTCATCTCAACTGGGACACAGAACACGTCCGTCTGATTATTGGCAAAATCTGCAGTTCGCTAGCTATGGCTTCGTCGTGTGTGCTATAGAACACCGAGACGGCTCAGGCCCAAGATCATTCGTCAACCACGCCAAAAAGGGTAAAGGCACTATGGAGGACTTGAATACAGTCGATGATTTGGATCACAGTCCGGAAGAGGCTAAACATGGCTATGACATTATTGTAAGCCGCGATAACCCCCTCCTTGTTGACCTCCCTAACCAGTCTCCTCCACATTTAGGACTACATATTCCCAAAAGGTAGGCATTGAAGTATTACGGAAAGATTGTCGAGGCTATATTGTCGAGGCTCAGAGAATCATAGGTAATCCGAAAGACACAAGTCCGAACAACGACAAAGGCCTTGACCGGGAATTACGGAACGCTCAAATCCGGCTACGGCTAGCCGAGATTGACGAAGCATACAGAGTACTGTCACAGATCTGTCATGGCAATGGAGCGCTCGTCGAAAAGCACAATCTGAGACAGAAGGGCCACATCGGGTCCAGTTCTCACGGACTGAAAGGCATCAGATGGTCAGATTGGAAGAACAGGTTTCATCTGGACGAAGTGACGGTGCTGGGCCATTCGTTCGGTGCTGCCACTACAGTAGAAGTTCTCCGTAATGCAGATCACTTTGGGTGGGCGAGCCAGGGCATTATCTATGATATATGGGGGCAAGTAGTTCTTCTGTACTGAGTGCTACACAACGCTAACGATTAGTCCCAATAGCGCAGCTGTCAAGCCTCCCGAAGACGAACCCCGACACCGTATCCACGCACCCATCCTCGGCATAAACAGCGAGGCATTCATGTACTGGTCGTCCAACTATAACGCCGTGACTTCATTAATCGAAGAAGCCCAAAACCAAGGCGCCCCCGCATGGCTATTGTCAGTGCGCGGCACGATCCATGTCTCCCAATCCGACTTCTCGATCTTATATCCGCACATCTGCGCCGTGCTGCTTAAGATGACCGCAAATCCCAAGCGCGCGCTCGACATCAATGTCAGCGCATCGCTGGAGTTCCTGAAAACGGTAATGCCGGCTCGCGCGAAAATGATCGACCGGTCGATGCAGCACGAGCACCTGTTAGCGACGGCTGTTCTGGACGATCTGCCGACAGAGCACAAGCCGACCGCCAAGTGGATCGCAGCGAGGCTGAAGGTCCCCCATGAATTTCGGACCAGAGTCGTGCCGAAGCTGACGAGGAAGGTCAAGAGACACACCAAGGACCAGCAGACTAGCGATGAGATTTGGATGCATGTTCGGCCATTGGAAGAAGAAGTGAAGAGGTATTTGAACGATAAGCTGACAGGGAAAGAGCATGATGGAAAAGCTAGTCCGACGGATAAGGAGCATGGGATTGAGGACGGAGACGTGGAAGCACGAGAGCGGCCGGCTTCGAAGAGGAGTTGGTCGACTGCTAGTAGTGTGGCGGATGGGAAGTCGCAGAACAGACTGCCGGATGGGACGTAGGGTTAAGCTGGTAGTGTGCAAGTTCAGAATATCGGATCGATCGCTGTCTCCCGATACTACTGGATCGATCCCCATAAAGATCTACCTTTCAAAATACAGGGTTGGTAAAGATTAAACTAATCGCAGCATCGCGGCTAAAGTAACAATGCCGTACCAGCTCTGGGACGAACAGTCAACACCATCTGGACGCCTGAATACAGCACCTTATTGCAGAACAACTTTAGGCCTTCAATACGCGCGAATCATAGCAGCATTGAACGCGAAGTCGACATCCTTTCTGCGAAAGCCCGGAGCACGCCCAAGACATACAGCGCGCTTGATAAGCTCTGCAACAAACTTGAGGTCAGTGTCCAAACAACGTTTGTCAGTAACAATAGAGAGGTATCTTACCATCAAGCAACTTCGTCACATCGATCGTTACAGTTTGTCTTTCCACACGGACAGGGCTTTTTCGCCCACGCTGAGGCACGTTCCTCAGGTCGCTCGCCTTCACGGCCAAAGGATCCACAAAGCGATTCGGATGGACAAACTCGGTACCATGGCCCGCTTCCATAAGTGACGACAAATCGAAGCTCGACCCCTGAAAGGCCATACTCTCCAGTCCCTGGTAGTCCACCGGCAACGCAGTATCATTTTCCTGTCTCCAATGATAATTCTCCACATCCAGCACCGCCGGTATAACCGGCGGACTCGGCTCCCTCACACTCTCACCACCCGCCAGCTCAGGCGCACCACTCAGCGCCCCCCCTCTCCCGCTCGTCGTAATCCCGGCCGCCCCCACAACCACCCACCCAATCAATGGAAACCACACATACCTA
>Ga0115848_100238_pt1 | contig 19183 bp, 6 predicted proteins | sample InSIn3gowninarea_FD_83862 | JGI IMG/M metagenome (GOLD analysis project Ga0115848, IMG submission 83862) | reverse complement strand
TTTTCTTTTGGTGCACCTCACACTGCTACATCTGCCCACTTTGGTAGGAAGCAAGAATGTCCCTTTGGTAGGTAAAAACCAGAGCTCATAAGCCAAAGACTCCTTCCTAATTGGTGACCTGTGTTCTTCCAACCTTTTCATTCACAATTCTGCCGGCCTAAATCAAAGGGCAAAGATCGGCATGCCTGGTTCTTCCCTTCTCGCATCCATCCGATGCATTCTTTCTGATACAGTAGGAAGGCGAAGCCTCCCTCACACCGCACCAAAATACCATCAATCGATCAATCACGATTTACTGACTTCATTTTATTTCCCCAAAGTAGAAGTTCAATTCATTTCTCCAAGCCAGCCAGTCACTCATTATATATGATTCATACCAGATTCGGCCAAGCCAATAAGTGTCTCAGGTTTCAAGCTCCGTAGCCAACAAGTAGTCTCACACGCCGGTGACCGATTCGCCGTAGGAATCCATTGGGCGGCGTGAAAAACTCACCAAGGCACTTTGCGTTTCCACCCTCGCCCCACTTTCTTAGTTAGATCGCTGGTCATAAATTATATATGTAATTATGCCATTTTTATTATGCAATTGTGAAAGATCGATTTCGCAAATATCTTCCCCTAAAACTTGATCTTTCTGATCGCTAGCTAGAAGGTAAGGTTCTCCCTTCTCTAGTTCAGGTAAGGTAAATCCTTCGGCAAGGCTGCTTGCTATTATATACGTAATTACGTACTACGAGATCGCTGAGCTATTCCGATACAAGTTGTTATCCGATACAAGTTGTTAAGGTAAATCCTTCCTTGCCCCCGGAGGGACAAGCGGCTTCGCACCTTCTGACATGCATATATATATATGATATTATGCAATTTTTACAGATCTATTTTGTGAATTTATTCCCCTCAAATCGCTAGCTCTCAATCCTTCTTCAATGCCAATATTATATATGTAATTATGCTATTTTGAGAGATCGAATTGTGAACTTCTTCCAGCCAGTTATGAATTCTATTTGTAATTATGCGATTTCGAGATATCCTTTCTAACGCATGTGTGGGCGTGCACGTGTATATAGTATCAATCATCATCAGTGTGTTAGCAGTAGCAGTAGGAGTCTTAGGAGTATGAGTATGAGCAGTAGGAGTAATAGAGTCTCGGTATTAGGAGTATCTTGATCCTTATCCTTATCCTTATCCTTATCAGTATCTGTATCTTGATCTGTATCTTTATTAAGATGAGGTTGTAATGGAGATGAGGTTGGTATGAAGAATAGGTAGTTAGGAGGATATGGTCTGAATGAATATATGGTAGGTATATGCTGAGGTAGGTCTGATTAGAAGGTTGGAAGTAATGATGCTGAGTTGGGTCTGATGATGAGATGGTGAGATGGTAGGAAGTACTACATGGTGGTAATGACTACATGGTAGGTGTTAATGAGGATGAGGTAGGTAGATAGAGATAAAGATGTAGCTGGGTCTAGAGATAGACGTTATGATGGGATGCTGGTATGCTAGTATGCTGGGATGTGGGGATGGATGCTGATGGTCTGATGCTGGTCTGCTGGTCTGCTGTGATGAGCTGATGCTGGGCTGTATGCTGGGCTGTATGAAGTTAGTGGATGTAGTGGATGTAGAGGAGATAGGAGAGCTAGGAGTGTTATAGCTGTGTATAGCTAGATAGAAGTTATGATGGTTCTATAGTGAGAGTAAGATGGGTATGAAGAAGATGCATGGGGTTATAGGGATCTTGTATAGGCAGATGGGTAGTTTTAGTGATGCAGGTAGGTTAGGCATAAAGGTAGGTGAGGTAGGCTAGTAATGATGAATAGCTAATTATTCCCTGGTAAGACCTATTGACTCCTCTATTTTTCCCGGTTGTGGGTGGGAGTAAATAGTGCTGCAAAACCCCTTGCCCCCGGAGGGACAAGCGGCTTCGCACCTTTATATTAATAAAATCGGGAATAAATAGTTATTTAAAGATAATAAATAGTTCTTCCTCTCCCTTATGGTCGAGCCCCTCCGGTCCTCAATTTCGTAACCTCAATTGAGCCCCTCTTCCTGATGGTGGTTTTCAAAATGGAATAGATGCTTGTCCAGATGCTGACTCGGATTCCTTCCCTGCCCTTGCCTTAGCCGTCGTATACCGGAACCAATCTATTATTGGTCGAAGATGAAAACTTATATAGCGGGCGGGAAAGTGGAGCAGGGTCAATTTTCGGGGCGGTAAGATGGGTGGGAATAAATAGTACTTCGCTGCGCTCAGCTCAGCTGGGTCACTCCGCCAACCCCCCTATAATAAGTCTAAAAGGTTGGGATAATAGACATCCCAATTTTCGATCGATTGTCCGGCTAATGCCTACCGACTCACAAGACAACACTGGATGTATATTATGATAGCGACGGCCTAACCGTATTGTATTACTACGTCTTCCCTCATGATCCGACGTGCAAATGTCTTGGGTGCGTAATGACCTCACTCTATGTCTCTATCAAAGTCATAAACACAGTCCCGCTCACAGTTCCATTTATTGACCCAGATCGAGTTGAAGGGTTGGGGTGGGAATAAATAGGTTGACCAAGTGGTTAGAGATAAAGATGCAGAGCCAATTGATCGAGTCAAAGAACCAGTTTATGTTTATCTGCCAGCATACGTACTAGTTTTTCCCATTGATTCTATCGATTCTGTTGGTTCATCAGCAGTTGTTTATTTCGATCCATCACCAGCAGCAGTAGGCCCAGCACCAGCTTGCCCAGCATCCCTTCTAGCATACCCACTTGTTCCGACTTTTGGTACATAAACGCTTTGTTCCGACTTTTTGCTTGCACGGGTTTGGGTGGGATATATAGGGAATAGCGTGTTCCGGGTTTATGCATATTGGTAGGCTGTTCCAGTTCCAGGTCCATCCTCGCCATTGATCCAGAAGCATCAGTAACGTAGGCAAGGGCATATGTAGCAGTTGGTTCTACAGTTGGTTCTGTCGGTGAAGCAGATGAGTAAGAAGCATCGGTAGAGGGCAGAGTCCAAGGTGCGGGCATCAGAAGCAAAGCCAAGGACTAGGACAGGCTCCCGGCAAAGGCATCCGAGAAAGCATCTAAGTCAGAGGCACCATCCACTGCAAAGGCATAAGTAGAAGAGGTGAGAACAGGGACAAAGACAAAGGTAGGAGCATCTCAGCCAGCAGCTCGCTAAGCATCATTCCTTCCTGTTCGAAAACTACCACCTCGTAATCGATATCTAGAGCCCCTGATATTAGGCTTCTAAAAGTGTCTATGAAAAAGTTTCACCAACGCTCATATAATCTACGTAATAATAGGACATAGCCCCTCCGGTATTAAGCCCTCCTGGCCCAACCACCCACTTACTTATCTCCTTGGCTTGGCCGGGCTAGTGGCCGAAATGAGATATGTCAATACGGTAGCCAACGTTAGCGTGGTCACCATAATATAGTGAGACAGATAGCTCCAGAGACGGGGGGCTTTGGAATGGGTTATTTGAGCCTAAAGGATTTAGCTAGCGTACAGTAAGTACTCGGAAGGTACACTTGACTGGACGGGGGACTGGGTGATTTGGAATGGTTAAAGAGGTTAAACCCAAATGGATATATCTCTACTAGGTGAACACGGATACTGGTGTACTTTTCTTGTTGGAATTGGAAACAGCAACCATCCCATTCGTAGTCGGAATCAAGCCCAGGTTAAGTCGTGCCAATCCCCACCCCTTGCGTTAGCAAGATGACCGGGAATATGTTTGGAGATTCGGATAAGGTGGACAGGTATTTAGGAAAAAAGAAAGGTAAGGGGCGTAGCGGTAAGAAGGAAGGGGTTTGATAAAGCTATCAATGCCATGCCATCCGGGGTCTATAGCTGTACCAACGCATTCATTCGGTAAGTGGTCTAGGTAGAACGGGTCTAGTTATTCAGGTGGTCTCATTGGCAGGAAATAGGTCGCCATAAAGAGGAGGTCGCCGATAAGGAAGGAGGTGGTCATTGACAGAAGGTCTCTGATAGCTGGTACTCAATAGCCCGGTGTCAATCCAAGTGTTGATGCTCTCGATGCTTAGCTTTCTTTCTACTTGAGATATAACGTACCCATGTTCTCTACCCTCAACCACCTCACTTACGCCTACGGAACACGAGGTTCATACATCGATTGGATTGTAGGGATGAATACACGATCTTACTTACGATGCACCTGTCGAAGATAGATAGGATCATGCGACAGACAAGGGGGAGTCTCCCTCAGTATGGGAAGGGAGGTAGATAATGCTTGATAGTTATTGAGTGATCTATACTGAAGGTCTTCCGAGAGGAGCGCACAAAAGGATGGAGGCCAACATACAACTGCCATCTACAGGTGGGGTGGCTTGGGGTGGGACTACGGACGGATCAATACAGAAGACCCAGTGTGTGAGTCAGGTGCACAGATACCAATTGGAGTCTTACACAGATTATGATTAAGAAGATTGGCTAGACGGGGAGGGGACGGAAGTTAAGGTCCCGGAGGGGCTTGCGCTTCCTAGTGCAAGGAACGTAGTGCTTGCTTGACGTTAGGAAAGCAAGGAACTTTAGTTGCTCTTTGGTTACGCCACCTAATAAGTAAATTGAACCGGCAGGGGAGAGGTAATTTATTCGCTCTTTGGTTACGCCACCTAATAAGTAAATTGAACCGCTCTTTGCACCCAATAAGTAAATTGAAACTTTAGTTGCTCTTTGGTTACGCCACCTAATAAGTAAATTGAACCGGCAGGGGAGAGGTAATTTATTCGCTCGACCACCGACCCGACAGGGGGCTCGACTGATAAGGAGAGGAACTTTAGTTGCTCGACCCGGCTCGACTGATAAGGAGAGGTCCGGCAGGGCTCGACCAACGCCCCCCACCCAATAAGTAAATTGAAACTTTAGTTGCTCGACCCGGCTCGACTGATAAGGATGCGTAAGCAGGCTCGACCATAAGGGAGAGGACCCTTTAGGGGGCTCGACTGATAAGGTCCGGAGGCGCTCGACCATAGGGAGAGGATGCGCAAGCAGGCTCGACTGGCCGCCATCACCTTTAGGTGCTCGACCATAAGGTCCGGAGGCGCTCGACCATAGGGAGAGGATGCGTAAGCATGCTCGACTGGCCGCCATCACCTTTAGGTGCTCGACTGATAAGGCCGCCATCGAGAGGAGAGGAGAGGAATAAAGCCATTGTTTAAGAGGTGCTAACAAAGGAGCAGGCGAAGGGGGTAGGGTTCAGTCCCTCACATGAAGTTCGACTGGGTTAATGTCCTGGCAGAAATGGATTTGCAGTTACAACCTGGGTCCACCCCCTCGACACTGACCACCGCTTCTTTACCATTGACAGTGCCACTACTTCAGTCATGACTAGTCATAACCTATAACCCACTGGCAACCTTACAAGTAATCGGCTCAGGTTTTGAGTTTGAGTTCTAAATAGAGCAGTGGGAGTCCAATGCAGAGTCAACCAAGCAAGAAGGTGGGGGACCAGAGTTTGGGGTACCTAAAATGATGATCATAGTAGAAGAAGTCCGTGAGATAGACACGGTCCAGACGCAACACTTTCTTTATAGATCTATGAAAGAGGAATCTACCCTCTCTGGTCAAGTTGATTACATATTCCACTACAGAGATCTCCGATCGGTTCAGGAATAAGGAAAAAGACCTACAAGAGCTGTAGATCCAGAATCTGTGAATCAAAGAACAGGTGGAAGCATTGGAGAAGTAAAAGGAAATGCTACGAACGCAGGAAGAATAGGCGGGGTAAAACACAATGGAGGAAACAGGCAGAAAAACTTACCACATGACTTGAAAGAAGAAGGAAGAAATCTATGGATGCGCAAGCAAGAGAAGTAGAGGTGCATGCGGGAACTTAATGGGTGTAGGAGGAACTGTCAGCATGCTTGACGAAAGTTCTTTCTCACCTGCTCGAAGCCTTTGAGCCCCCCCACCCCAACAGGAATGCAACATCATAACTAAGGTCACGACAACCCTGTGCCAGATTGTAGAGAATAGAAAGGGGTTGTTGGAATAAACAGTAGAGGCAGAGACAATAAGAGAGGAAGAAAATAAATAGGAAGAATCTTAGAGCTGAGAGTTAGACCAGACTGAGTGAGGCTTCGCCGATTGAGAAGATATTTGGGATTAGGAGATCGCTAGTAAGTCATTATATATGTAATTATGCATGAATGACTTGATCGAATGGAAATGATTTCTTCCCATCAATCGATCAATCACGAAGGACTGAAACTTGTCCGTGTGTAAATAAGCCGCCTAAATAGACTAGCCAACATACATAGTCTCTCAATTTGTTAGTAGTGGAAAAGGTTATCCTCACAAACTTCCAAAAGGTATGTGTGTGGGTTTGGTAGACTGTATTTGGGGTTGATGCTCGTAGAAAAGTACAGTGGCGAGCGTTACACTTGCTATTGTAAGCTGTCTCTGCCTTCGTCTCTGCTGCTATCTCTAACCCTGTCTCTGCTGCCGCTTACTCAGATGCTTAAACCTAGCTAGCGGGTGATGCCTATGTCCATGTATATTACTTTGTTCTGGGTGCTGCTCGATCTGCATTAATATGTAGGGTCTGAATTTAGATTTGAATCAAGAGCATATTAAGCAGAACCTACTTGATAGCTTGGACTGCGCCTCTATTACCATAGCAAGCAGCCATAAAGCCAGAAACACAATCCAGCTTCTCCACCATTACCTCTAGCACCACCAGCAGCAAATGTGAATTAGATAGAACCACCACCAGCACGAATAGCAGCTTAAGAAGCAGTTGTAGTTTACTAAGGGAAAGCACCAGTCAAAGCATAGGCAGGAGCAGCACAAGCAAAGGTAGGAGAGGCTGAGGTAGCTTACCTATAACCAGCTGTTGATCCAGCACGAGTTGCTAAAGATGCAGAGACAAAGGCTCGCACTTCTACTAGGCTACTAGGAAAGACATATGCAAGGGCTACAGCACCTACAGCTTATCCAGCAGAAAGACAGCGAAGGCATAGGTTGGAGAGACAAGGGTTAAAGCACCACCAGCACCACATCGAGATCAAGACCCAAAAGTAGCTGGAGCAAAGCAAGCATCTTAGCCACCGCTCGCCTAGCATTTATGTCATTTCGAAATAAAGACCCAGCAGCTGAGTCAGAAGCAGGGGCGGGTGCACATCTATATCGTGGTGCCTGTTAGAGAGCTATCACCTCACCACGATATAGATCCAGAGCGAGACCCAGATCCACCAGTAGCAGATTTAGATTATGAAATAGATAGGCCATTAGGTTATGAAATATCTCTCCCTAACGGGATAGGGTATGAAATATCTAGATTGAAAGGGGTCTAGGCGCAGAGACAGAGGCAAGGAAGACAAAAGCAGTTGAAGAAACAAAAGTCTTAATTGATCCAGATCGAGCAGATCAAAATGCAGCATCCGTGCCCGTTGAATCATAATCCGTTTATCCACCAACAACCATTGAAGCGCTTTATCCTGAACCAGCTGATTTCATTTACCCACTTACCTCTGTAGTGGAAACCGAAACAAGGTAAACTTCATCTTCAATTGGTTCTGTTACTGCAGGGTAAACTAAATCAATGGCTAGAGGAACTGTCTACACCCGAGTTTCCGCGGGATTAACTGATGGAAGGTAAACCAATGCTTTTACTGCGTCTACCTCCACCCCTGCATGTCTACTGATCGGATCCTATACCTGCTTTGGTCGGAATCATTGACTAATAATCTAAGAATATACGATACACTGTGCCTTATTTATGTTTGGACCTGCCTATGCTACGGAGTCGGCGCAAACATCGTGAGCCCTTGCCCCCCGGAGGGACAAGCGGCTTCGCACCTTGGTCGATCAGCGAAAAAACCCCAGGCCAAGCCATTCCTTTCCAAGACGCCTAGGACGAGTTTAGAGAGGAGGTCGGGATCAATCAGGTAGGCCCACAGCTCGAGGACTCCTGCCTTGGAGAACTCAAGTCCTAAGCAGGATGATCCCCCGTCGAGGCTCTCGTGATAGTGGCTCCGCGGCAACACAGGCATCGCGTTTCACCATGCTCGGGTTTCATCATTCAGAAACGTAGAGCGGAGCCTTGCCTTCCTTCTTTCAGGGCGTTAGCATCTTACCTAGCCTTTACTAACGGTATGGGACCAGAGGATATTACGCGCCTGAAACTCAGCAGATGAAGCGGACACTTGATTCCGTGCCATGCGATAAACTGAGATTCCTTTTTACTTAATAATATAAGACACTTTAGATCAGGCGTCAAATTCAATCGATTTTCATGTAATGGTAGTACACTACCCATTTCGAATCGATGGACCATAATAGCGTAGAGTTATGCATTTTCGCCATTTCTTCTTAATTTAAGGGAAGTTTTTGACATTTTTGAACCTACTTCTTTTCTCTAAGCTTCTCTTAAGGCTAGTGAAACCACACACTATATGGTTCCGGAATCTTTCTTTCTATGCATGCTTTTATTTGTGCCTGGCCTGACTCTATATGCATGCATTAGGCCTTTCTGTACCGGGCGCTATATGGTGCATGGTCTGACTCTATCTATCCCGGAATCTTTCTTGTCTGTACCGCAACCTAATCTATATAGTGTTTATCGTTTCACACACTTTATATGAGTGATTGAGTGAAACTTCCAACTCTATGGCTCTAAGAAGTAGTGATTGAGTTCCCACTTTCTTTGCATGCTTCTTTAGCTAGTGAGTAGTTCCACTTCCTTTGCAAGCAATCTGATCTGTCTTGGCTAGTGAGTAGTGAGTTCCCACTTCTCCTCCCTAAGCTTCTATTAAGGCTATTGAGCTGGTGAAACTTCCCACTACTCATCTAAGAAGGCTATGGATTGATCTATAACTCTATATGGCTCTAAGAAGGCTAGTTCCACTTCTTTGCAATCTTTCTTGAGCCATCTATCTATCTTCTTTGCAATCTTTCTTGATCCATCCTTCCTCACCCTCCTACCTCAGGTGAGCCATCCTTCCTTTGGGTTATGTTTTCTTAGAGTAGTTAGTGCTGGGTTAACACTTCTATCAAGTAGGTTGCAATCTGACCTACGGGATACTGCCGGACTCCTCTTGCCAATCAAAGAAGAAAGACAAGAGGTGTAGGTTGCTGGTTGGTTAAGCCGCTCTAAGGTCAGGCTCCGAGATATGACTTGTGAACTTGATCGGATTCCTCCTTTCCCTAAAATCAAAATATAGAATATAGTAACTTATTAGAAACTTACGTGGAAAATCTATACTTTGATATGGAGAGAGCAAATGGGCAGCTATAGCTGTCCCCTACCCCGCAGCTATGTATATAGCCGTCTTGCCCAACAGCAAGACCCGTGGAAGCACCTGTAGTGCCATCAGTGGAAAAACCAATCGTAGAATAAGCACTGGTTTCACTAGTACCATCAGTAGTCGCTTACCTAGTTCCAGCAACAGTAGACCTAGTAGCGTATATAGAGGAATAGATTGATCCAGTTTCTTCTGATCTTTACCCCGTTGATCCGGTTGATGAAGCAGTTGACCGAGTCAAAACAGCAGTAGATCCAATCGAAAATGGACAAACCACCGCAACATATATAATATGTGTTGACATCACAGGTGCCGTAAGGCCTAAAGACCATAAGCCCCCCCACCCAATAAGTAAATTGAAAGGTCCGGAGGGTCTTGCGCTTCCGAGTGCAAGGACCCGACAGGGGGCTCGACTGATAAGGAGAGGAACTTGAAGTTGCTTTCCCTCTCTTCAATAGAAAGGCAAAAAACAACCACCTTTCCACTTCTTTCGGCGGCTGGAGCTACTGCTGGAGGAAGCTTTCTTTCGGACTAGACCAGTTTTACGCCTACTCACTCAACCCTTCTTGCGTTCGTTTCGCTTAGCGGGGTTGGAAGCTGTCAAAGGAAGAATGACTTCCTCCGCTAATTGCTATAGATGTTATATCTAATCTATATAAAGTGAATGTTATCAAAGTAGGATGAAAGAATAAGCCCTAGGAACAGGATACATATTCTCGGCTTACCAAAGGGAATATCAGCCGAGCAAGAGAAGTACGAGGGAGGGTTCGGTCACTGCTTCTACCTCAACTATTGGAGTTAGCAGGTTGGTTTAGCCCTGGTTCAGTGAGCTAATGTATTTTATTAGTAGCTTCCGGTAACAACTGTAAGGGTGTCAACCTATATCCGGTTAGTGAAGAGAGAGTTGCTGTCCCAATGGTTAGCTGTCCGAGCTTACTAGCTGCAAGGGAAGGCACCGGAGCCTACTAGCTGCAAGGTAGGGATGATCACCCAAGAGTAGAAGGAAGAACGAGGTCAAGGGGACAACCTATCAGCTCAGCTGAACCCCACTTGTACGGAACCCACTTGTAAATAGAGCCAGATCATTCGCCGCGCCGCCCAAGAGGAACAAGCAATATAAACAAGAAACCACTCATTCGCAAAACACTCATTCGTATTAGAGAGAACCAACTCATTGGCCGCCTCAAGGTTAGGACCAACGCAGCAAGAAGGTCAGGCCCAAAGCAGCTAGGCAAGGTGGAGGTTAGGACCAAACCGGCTAAGGTAGTTACACTCTGTAATCATACTAGTTCTAATATAAAGAAAAGCGTATTCATACATAGGTGATCTCTTATACAATGTTCGTAATAGTGGTAATGAAGTAAGTCCATTGTACGGGATCAATCATAACAGTGTAAGTTCAATATGATGATAAAGGTAATCACATTAACCTCGTATATCATATGAGACCAATGGAGTTGTATCTATGTAAATACTATAAGCCCTGTTATAGAACCATACGTATGTTAGCTTGAAGAAGCTGGGTATAAGCAAGAGATCATAGCACTCGAATACCACTCTTGTTTGAATACTAGTGATATAGGATAACTAAGGACCCTATATTAGATACAACATACAGAGCTATCATCTTAATCACAATGGTAGTCTAATTACCCTTATCAATAAGCAGTAACCTGACCTTTATTCCCATAGTTACTCTATGTATTATTACCGTCATGATCAGTGTTATGACTCTAATAGCTCAATGATTACTGTTTAGCTTAAGTCAATCGGTTCAAGTTGGAAAGAGTAGTGATTAAGGTACATAGCTTATATGATAATAGTATACATATTAATGGTCAAGCTACTAGTGAAAGCATATCCAACATAGTGTTCAGAGTAAGCTATAAGTATTGGTATAATAATGAGGATAGTAGTATGGTTCCCTATAACTGTCATCAATGAGACTCTAACACATCTCTTGTAGTAATTGGACTCAGTATAGTAATGAATATGGGTTTGCTGATACTAATGGCATATGATACACAAGTAATGGAATACTCGTATTCATAGTCAACACGCTTGCTTGTAAGCTTCTATGTATAACTTAACACTAATAAAAGGACACGTTCCTGTATCTAACATAAGCTCGTGATGCTTACTTATATGTATTACTCATCTAACTTGGATAGGTAGTACTAAACCCATATAGTGTAAAGAGTTAGATTAGGCTTGTACAATGAGCTGTATATCTCTAGTACTGGTATATCCCTATGAATCCCATGCCGAGCTAACTAAGAGCTCATATCATCTTAGTAGTACCATTGCTTATCCCTTATTGTATCGTAGCTTGTCTTATGCTATCTCTTATTCGCTATGTCTAGCTCAATGATCCATCATATACAGCTCCTCGGGATTGGTATATATTAGTAATGCCTTTTATTACCCTTGCACAGGAATAGTAGTGCACATACTAGTCTAATCATCAGTAAGCTCCAGCTTATACCTCATTTCATCCTGCTTAACTATCCCTGGTATCACGTATATGTATATTATGTAAATACAATACATCTTATATCACTACTATCCCAGTAAGTAGAGTAAGCATAGTAGAAGCTTAGTAGTCCATGGAGTAACAACCATGATACTTATGGAAATACAAGAAATTGGAACGTAATATGATAGTACTGCTCTTTATAGTATTACAGCTTATTTGGTTAACTAGTATGATATCCATATGTAACTGGTGTCAATACTATATGGTTTAAGCAAGGTATATAGCTTAGTTTCATCAAGTAATCATCACATATCTTTTATAAGCTTGATAACGTGTAAGCCTAATTACTGATATAGGATATACAAAGCAGGTACGTATGAAAGGTGAAACACAGATACCAGCATATATATAATATTCAATCCTTAGTAATAGTCTCAATACCCTCGATTGCCTTATATGGAACCAATAGTCAAAAGAGGTGGTATATCTAGTCCAGCTATCATGATCAAGCTAGTTACTGCATGTACTATGATTGCACTTGTTATGATTATGTTTGTGTGAATGTGCAAATTAATGGTACTAATACTCTCCCTATAACCTACCCCGAGTCAAAGTCTGAGATAGTGCGACGAGCATTGGAGTAAGCAATATCAATATGCTTATTACGATAGGTGGTTATGAGAGAAACAAGAAGGGTGGAAAACAGAGTAAATACTAGCTGCTTGCTTAAAGCTGACATGAAGCTCCTATCGATGAAATACAGGTACATGTAGAAACAAAGCTGGTTGTATACTCAATTACGGAACTAAGCATACTGGTTACGTGTTATCAAGCTTAGTCATATCTACAGTATTGACCTAATCTGTGTTCTAAGCATTCAATCTACTCTATTAGAATATGGAAACAGCAAGTATGTTATGAATAGTGTGATATGTACTATATTAGCATAATGAACTGGTCCCTATGTTATGTATACAGGTGAAATCATAGGTCATTACCGTTGTAACATGGGTCTCTAAGATCGAGACTTGTATTGCACTCTTTGTAATGATCGTTTCTCTATTCCATGATAGTTATGGGATTACTAGTACCACTATAGCCTTTATTGCTCTTATTGTGTTATGTATTTCACTGATGAGATTGAGATCCAAGCTGATTACGATCGAATAAGGGGAAATAGACATTTTCGATCTGACCTGATTGAAAATAGATCGATATGCTTTGCTTCTTCTCTTGCAACTGGCTTGACTCCTGCTACTTTATACTGGAAGAGCTGGAAGAGATGGCTACTGTTAGTGGATCCATAAGTTGCTATGTTGCTATGTTGCTATATGGTTGAACCTTCACTTGCGGAGCTTAGATCGTTTATCACCTCATTTTGACCCTTATCACCCTAGCGGAGCTTAGATCATTTCTTTCTCGGAGGAGCCTAGGCCTAGTTAGAACCCTTTTCCCTGGCTTAGTGCTTGGGTCTTGCTTCTTGCTTGAGCTTATGGGATTGATTGAGGAAGAAGGGGATCTGAATGCTGAATGCTGGGTCGGTATGCTTGCTTGGATGCTTGGGATGCTTGCTGGGTCTGCTTGCCGGGTTCTGGCTTAGGGCTTGAGCTTCTGGGGTTTGGTTGGGGAGCTTCATACGGGCTTTGAAAGGAAAGGGGTTTGAGAGCTTCATGGTCATGCTGGGCTCATCTTGTTGGGTCAGGCTTAGTCTTTTATTACTTAAAGCTCACCAGACTTGCCCCTCCTTCCTCTCCCTAAGAGTGAGCCATCCTCCTATTTAAGGAAAGATCTCTCTAGGCTAGGCGCTTCTAAGCTGAATGAGTCCGGGTATATATAGCTTCATCTTCCTTACAACCTTTCTATGTGAGTCTGAATTAGAGGGAAAGGCTTCCTCCTTCTCCTTCCTTTCCCCTTCCCTTGTCTACAAACTCACCCACCTGAATACCTAGACCTGTTAACCCTAGACCACTTGCTTCATGAATTGCTTAATGGGTACTGCTATTTACTTATTATCAGGACGGCATGCATGATACAACCTTACCTTACCCTTTCCTTACGTGCATATACCTGTGGTTTTTCATACTTTACCGCTTCACCCAACCTTTGTGAATGGAGTGATCCCTAATTTACTTATTGGGTGGGGGGGCTGGTCGAGAGTTCGCTTACTCACCCTTAACAACCAATTAAGTCAGCCAGGAATCTTAGTGGGAAAACACTATTGCTATTAACTACCCTACCGAACCTTTACTTAGGAATTCTTATGGGTAACAAACACTATGAACTACTGTTCCCACCGAACCTTGCCCATACGATTCAGTTATTAGAAACTACTGCTAGGAAGGAATAGACCTACCCGCCTTGAGTTTACTTATACTGCCTGCTACCCACTTTCTCTTTTACCACCTGAAAGAAATAGACCTGCCTTATACCTAGCCTAGTACCACTTGAATTAATCGCTTAGTGGCTACTGCACTATACCTTTCCTTTACCTGGAAGCTAATGACTTGAATAGTCTCATTCCCATTCATCATAGTGATAAATAGTACAATGGTGAACTAAAGCTGGATTTACTATGCTCTTAGCTATGGGATTCAAGCTTAGATATGTATAGCGTTTGATTCTTAATAAACCACATCATGAACTATGGTGAGTATAGAGCTTTGTTTATACTAATGGAAACAGTGAATCCCATAGATGTTTGACTTATTACATATGCTAGCTTAGATACTAGTCAATGGTTCCAAGTATGGACACACTGTGATTAGAGTAAGCTTAGATAAGGTATAAGCTAGGAAACAACCCTTACATATAAGCAAGTAACTATAAGCTAAGATAAGGTTATGTCATGTAATTGAATATGGTTAAGCCTGATTACATGTAAAGCTTTGTCAAAAAGGTAACTAGCTATTACAGTGTAATGGTTATGAGTACTATGAAGATCGAGCTTACACTACCTAATCTGTGTTCTTTATCCATACTACCCTTCCAGTATGTACAAGATAGAATCTCCCTTATATATAAGTAATCAATCTAAGCTGAATAAGCTGTAAGAGCAATTCCCTTATACCTCTTGTTCAGGATCACCAGTTCACATTTGGTTATGTTTATAGTTAATATGTAGAATAAGGGTGTTGACCTTATAAGTGACATGGAAGCTGATTCCATCAACAATGGGTACAGAGATGGTACTATGTATGAATACGGTGTGATAAGGCTCGATATTCAATGACAGTTAGATCAGTGTTTGAATCATACATATACAATATCCATACTAGTGAAGCAGTGATAAGAACCAATAGGGAATGGTTAGTACACAATGGTATAGGTAAATAAGTAATCAACCTTTATTATGTGATCTTATTGTTTACGTAATGACTTTTAGTTAACCTATTCTGTACAGTTAATATGATGGCAATAAGAAGATTTTATGAGATAGAATATGGAGAATAGAGTATGACCTGCTTATTCCGGGTAAAGCATGTAGTGATTGAGCTTATTCCCCTAATTCACCTTATAGCTAAGAGTACAAGCTAATCGTAATAGCTATACTTATACGTATCTATATTAGTATGATTCCCATTGAAACCTATGTAAGCTTAAGTAGCTGTAACGTAACCTTTCTATTAGGATAGCAATATTAGCCTAATTAATAAGGTTGATGTAATAGCCTTGTATAATGGTGGAAATGACTGTTCTAGTATATGAAATGAATATGGATTACTCTTATATAATGACCTTATCACTAGACACGTAATCTATCAGTGTACCATAAGGGTAAGGAGTACTACTACCATCGAATCTACACTATAACAAGGTCCGGAGGTCTTGCGCTTCTGAGGGCAAGGATAAGGCAAGGTTTGATATGAGCCCAGTGTTACAAGGTATATTAGTAGTAATAAGCTTATAGTGAGGGGTATAGTTCATTCCATGTAGAAGCTAAGCTCTTGTTCAACCATTACAAGTAAGCATGATCTCGATTAGGAGATACACACAGGTATAAGTAGTAGTGATATGCCATTAGTCTAGTACCAGGACTTGGTTTCCCGTTGAGATGCAATCGATACAAGGTTAGGGAAAACATGGACATGGATACTACATAATGGTATATTCAAGATATGTGATGTAATTCCATTGGTTCACTCTTATATGATGTGTAAATCATACTATGTTATCAATAAAGGTGGTGTATTTGCCTAATATTCATATTAGTATTAGTAATAGATACGAGTAATAGTAATGGGATACGTGATTGGAATAGCTCTATACGATTCATCATAAAGACTAGTTCATAGTGGTGCTATGTTCCCTATATCACATAAGCAAGAGACTAGTCACCCCTTCCTTCCTTTCAGTGCCAGGAGAATAGTGGGGTGAATGATTGAATGGGACTGACTCAACCCACTCATAAGACCAGTTCATTAGGCCAGCGCCTCACTCATTAGGTCAGTAGAAGAGACCCATCCAGTATAACCCGTATTTCCATCCGTTAGAAGAGGATATATCGGTCAGTCAGTCTTTATAACGACTCCTTCGCAGTAATTAAGGTTATCTCCCATGGTGGTTCCCTTTGATAGTTGCTCTAGAGTTGCACCAAAACTCAATTTTGGCTTTAAGGTGCGAAGCCGCTTGTCCCTCCGGGGGGCAAGGAACTCGATGATTTCATGCAGTGAAGGTGATTCCTTTCGATAAGGTGACAGCAGAAGGAAGCTTATACAGGTGAGGTGAGCCTCTATTCTAAGTTCATGAGGTATCTTTCTCTTCTGTTATATTAGAACTCTACAACACATTATAGGGCCTTTCGAGATCCATCCGGGTCGATAACTCGCATTTTTCATTATCCAAATCGATGATTTACAGCTACTTCGTTCCTGAAGCAATATATAAAAATGCCGATTGGTCTGGTCCGTCAATTTGAAACACCTTCTTTATAAGCAGTTGTTTGCCAAGTTCAACGGTCAATTAAGCATTATCGCAAGGCCCCTCTATCGCTGCGCCCCTCAAATCGCTAGCTAGAAGGTAGGGTTCTCCTATATTTGTTCCCCTCAAAGAGCGTTTATCTAATGATCGAATTACGTAAATTGAGAACCCGATTAATAGTACTTTCAATTATTATATGATGCATACGTTTATCAAGCGATGAAATTAATGAAAAGGTGCGAAGCCGCTTGTCCCTCCGGGGGGCAAGGATAGCTCGTCCCGCTGAGGGTGAGGGTGAGATACGAACCGCTTACTCGACCTTGGTTTGACCTGGTAATTTCAATACTTCAGGGTGGCCTATGTTAAGGAGGTGGGGGTATAAAGCATTAGGTGGTTTTGAGATTGAAAAGCATATGCTGGCCTCGCTCTTGGTTAATCAACCAGCAAACAGCAAGCAAGCGATACCCGCCAGCCTAACCAGCAAGCTCCCCAGCTCCCCAGCTAACAAGCTAACCAGCCAGCAATTGCAGCAAGCAAGCCTGGCTCTTATCCCAGCCCGTTTCTTTTATTAAGAGCCCATGGTGGAAAGGGTGTCCCTCCCATTGATTCGACCAGCTCGGTTCTTAAGCCAGCCAGGTAGTAACGAAAAGCAAGTAACAGCTGTACCATCCAGCAATATCCATTGGAGTCCCACTTTTGGCATTTGAAAAGCTTCCTTCCCTGATTACAGGAAAGCGCCCTCCGGGTCCTTTTTTCGCTCCCCAAGGCTCCGAGAGATATTGAGGCAGGGTCGATAGCTTGTAGGGAAAAAGACTATAGTGAGGTAGTGCTCTTGGCTAGAAGAGCCAAGAGGAAGGACCCCATTTGGGCACCAAAAGGACCCATTGGAGGCACAAAAAAACCATAACCAATCTCTCATTATGCGGGCAAGCATTACCTACCTACCTACCTTCCCATACTGGCACTACCAGAGACTAGATTCCCTGTGTACCTTCCCGGTACCGTACTTCTTCCCGCCCTGTGCTGCCGTCCTGTGGAGGCTATGCTCATTCTGCAATGGCTGATAGTAGGTGATAAGGAGCTATGCTCATTCAGTGTGGCTATGTTGGCAGAACTACCAGGGGGTTAGTCTGGGAACCGGGAGTGAAGTGGAAACATCTATTAATGAAGTTTAGGCATTGCCTTATTCATACTATTCATATGAGCTATTCGGGCTAGTGACTTACCCCTGAATTCCAACTGCTACCCATGTTGAATGAAGCAATTCCCTAGAACTCGCCTTATCCTATTGTGTCATAATATAGAGGTACCGCCTGCTTATCAACTATAGATATAGGAAGAAATTCGTAATAAAGATTGGGAGACTCGCTGGCGAAGTCCAATGGCGAAGTCCAACGGCTGAGTCCATCCAGCGTGGGAAAGCCAGTCATTTATAGGGTGGAAAGCCTATCTAAGGTGGGCTATAGATGAGTGAAAAATCTATAGATTAGTGACAAATCTGTGGGCATCCAGCGCGCTATCTAGCCAGTCTATCCATTATAGGCCGGTCATTCGTGGGCCTTGTATTAGCCAGTCATTCGTAAAGCCAGTCATTCGTTAGTCATTCTCTCTAACCGGTCTAACACCCTTCACCCTTCACAACTGGGGTTATCCCCTTCACACATTGATCTATCGTACATCAATCTATCTCGTACATCGATCTATCATCAAGGTTTCTGAGAAAGGGACTGGCTCTCGTATCTGTAACTGATTAGCCTAGTTATTGAAATGTTGATGAGCCGTTGATGAACCCTTCACCCTTCCATCCATTTGGGCAAGGGAAGGAGATCATCTCTTTATCTCTTCATTTTGGCCTCCGATGCCCAAGCGGGGCAGGGGCAGCATACTCGTGGTATGGCCTGATGAGCCTGTCGGGGAAGGGTCTCTGATGAGCTCCCCCCGGAGGAAGACTTGATTGAGAAGGATAGAGTGATACATTTTGGTTGCGACTTGTTACATGAACTACTACCCGAAGAGTTTGAGCGGCGTTTGGCCGCTCTTTTAGGGGGAGGATAGCCACTCCTGAGGCATGTGTTTTCTGTGGATCGAACAATATCTCCATTTATGCCAAACTGATTAGCGGGCGTCGAGAGACGAAAGCCGGCTCGCTTTCTTGGTTTCGGTTCGACCATTATATAAGGGGGGGGGGGCGTCTCTGTTCTTATTCATGTCACCGAATACACCCCAATATTTAGGCCAATAATTGAGCTGTTTCATTCTCATTCTTTATATATGTCATTACGCTTTAGCAAAGACAGACACAACTCCATAGATGTTTCTTATTTAGACCCCGCTCCTTATCGCAGGTCTCCCCTCGGTCAACTGCTTTTGGCCTTCGATGGGTGAATGCTTTACGGCTTGGCTGGCTAATACAAGGCCCACGAATGACCGGCCTATAATGGATAGACTGGCTAGATAGCGCGCTGGATGCCCACAGATTTGTCACTAATCTATAGATTTTTCACTCATCTATAGCCCA